>ENA-ORDC01000865-ORDC01000865.1-marine-metagenome-genome-assembly--contig:-NODE-865-length-25682-cov-3.714353_pt1 | contig 25682 bp, 37 predicted proteins | sample MGYA00237783_ERZ508515 | MGnify/ENA primary metagenome ERZ508515 (study PRJEB26186, sample SAMN06268792) | marine metagenome | isolation source: Eden Landing Ponds, San Francisco, CA, USA | place... | reverse complement strand
CGGCCGACGAACCCGGCCGCAACGATCCCTGTCCCTGCGGCAGCGGCAAGAAGTACAAGCACTGCCACGGCAAGGTCGAGTAGCGGCGGCGCAGCCGCATCTGGTCGCGACGGCCGCCGGTCGACGGGCTCCGCCCCGACCCGTCAGGGGCCAGGCGAGGGCTCAGACGCGATTGCGGAATGGTCCCTGACGGTCTGCCTCGACCCACAAGCCGACGCCGTCGCCCTCCGACTGAAGGCTGGCGGGACCCTCCGTCCTACGCCTCCGGCTGGCGACAGCCGCAGGTCTCCGCCGCGAACGCGTGACCGTCGCAGAGATAGCCGGTGTCGAAACCGGCAACGCAGCGCAGGGCGTCCATGTCCGCCAGCACCAGCGTGGCGCGGCGGCGCTCGATCGGCCGTCGATCTCCAGCTCGCGCAGCGTCCGGTTGACGTGCACGGTCGACAGGCCCAGCGCATCGCCGATCTCCGACTGCGTGATCGGCATCGTCAGCGTGGACTCCGACGACCCGCCGCGGCGCAGGCGCGACACCAGTTCCAGGATCAGGTGAGCCACCGCCTCGCGCGCCGTGCGCCGGCCGACGCTCAGCAAATGCTCGGCCAGCAGCTCCTGCTCGCGCGTCATCAGCCGGGCGATCAAGGTGCGCAGACCGGGGGCGCTCGCGGTGGTGTCCAGCAGCCGGTCGCTGCGGAAGGCGGCGACCAGGACGTCGGTGATCGACATCACCGAGAAGTCCTTGCGCGGCGCGACCGCGCGCAGCGGATCGACGATGTCGCCCGGCAGGAAGAAGGTCAGGATCTGCCGCCGGCCGTCCGGCAGCAGCTTGTAGCGCGCCGCCCAGCCGTCCAGCAGCACCCAGCCAATCGGCGCGCCCTGCGCCGCCTGGGTCAGATCCTGGCCCTTGGAGAGCGTCTGCGGCCGGTCGGCGATCAAGCTCAACAGCACGTCGCGGTCCGGAGCGTCCAGACCCGCCAAGGCGTCGGAGCTCGCGAAAACGGATTCAGTCAACTGGTGGCTGGGTGATTTCATCATCTATTCTTTCGGAGATAAGGTCCGCGACCGCGAACGCTTGGGAGTATGAGCGGGCGCCTAACAAAAACCAAGTATTTTTGGCGGTTCACGTCCGGAACCACGCCTTGAGCCGCCGGCGGATCGGCAAGCCGGTTGCGCCGCGGCTTGCCTTAAGGCGTGACGTCCAAGACGTCGATTAACACGTTGTCATACCCGAGACTCCTGGCCACGCCACCCCGGCTCTGGTAAACGGGACAGGGAGCGGATTCGCGATCGGGGGGCTTCCGTGGTCTTGCGTGCTCTCGCCAAGCACTGCCAAGCGGCCGGCGCAGTCGCGCTGGCTGGGCTGCTCACACTCGCGCTTGCGGCGGCCGCCGGACCGGCGGCGGCCAAGCCGGCCTGGATCGTCGTCGACGCCGACAGTGGCCGCACCATCAAGGCGCACCGGCCGGATCACCGGCACTACCCGGCCTCCCTCACCAAGCTGATGACGCTCTACCTGACCTTCGAGGCGCTGCGCTCCGGCGAGCTGAAGTTGGACCAGGAGCTCTACGTCTCGCCGCACGCCGCCTCGATGCCGCCCAGCGAGCTCGGGCTGCGGCCGGGCGACCGGCTGTCCGTGGACACCGCGATCAAGGCGCTGACCACCAAGTCGGCGAACGACGCCGCGGTGGCGCTGGCCGAGGAACTGGCCGGGACCGAGTGGGACTTCGCCATGCGGATGACCCGGCGGGCGCGTGCGCTCGGCATGGACTCCACCAAGTTCCGCAACGCCTCCGGCCTGCCCAACCCCTACCAGGTCACCACGGTGCGCGACATGGCGCGCCTGGGCCGGGCGCTGATCGACGACTTCCCCGGCTACTACCGCTACTTCTCGGTCGAGCGGCTGCGCTACCACGGCCGGGTCTACCGCAACCACAACAACCTGCTGGACAGCTACGCCGGCGCCGACGGGATGAAGACCGGCTACATCGACGCCTCCGGCTACAACCTGGTGGCCTCGGCCGAGCGCGGCAGCCGGCGGCTGATCGCGGTCGCCGTTGGCGGCCGCAGCGCCGCGGCGCGCGACAGCCGGGTGGCGCAACTGCTGGACGCCGGCTTCGCCGAGTTGCCGCCGAGCCGGCCGCCGCGCCCGCCCCAGCGCCCGCAGGTGCGCACGGCGCAGGCCACCGGCGCCTACGCCGTCCAGGTCGGCGCGTTCTCGCAACAGGCACCGGCCCAGCGCCTGGCCAACCGGGCGCGGCAGGACGCGGCGTCGCTGCTCGAGTCCGGCCGGACCGAAGTGGTGCGGCAGCATGGCGGCGCCCGCCTATACCGCGCCCGCGTCGTCGGCGTGGCCGAGGACGAGGCCGAGCGCGCCTGCCGGCAGCTGCAGCGCCGCGGCTTCGACTGCCTGGTGGTGCGCCGCGCCGACCGCCAGATCGCCAACCGCTGACCCCCGCAACCGGACCGCGCTTTCCCATGGACACCGCCGTCGCGCTCGCCGGCCTCGCGCTAGCCCACTTGCTGGCGGTGATCAGCCCGGGCCCGAGTCTGCTGGTGGTGGCCCGCACCTCGGTCGCCCACGCCCGGGCGAGCGGCACGCTGGTCGCCTGCGGCCTCGGCCTGGGCACGCTGATCTGGTCCACCGCCGCGCTGTTCGGGTTGAGCGTCCTGTTCCGGCTGGCGCCCTGGCTGTACGCCGGATTGAAAGTCGCCGGCGCGGCCTACCTGATCTACATCGCGGTGATGCTGTGGCGCGGCGCGGGCGAGCCGCTGCCGGTGGCGGCGGACGACGGCGGTGCGCCGGCGGCGCCGCGGCCGCTGGCCAGCGTGCGGCTCGGCCTGCTGACGCAGCTCGCCAACCCCAAGGTCGCGGTGTTCTTCGGCTCGATCTTCGTCACCCTGCTGCCGGCGCAGCCGTCGCCGGCGGTGATCGCGGCGGTGCTGGCGATCGTGGTGGCGAACGAGATCGGCTGGTACGCCTTCGTCGCGCACGCCTTCTCGGTGCGCCGCGTGCGCCGGGCCTACGCCCGCGCCAAGCGCTGGATCGACCGCACCACCGGCACCTTCCTGGGCCTGCTCGGCCTGCGCCTGGCAGTGGAGGGCCGGGCGTTCTAAGGCAAGATCGACAATGGTGCCATCACCTTTGTCGTGAATCTTGCCTTAATCGCAACAAGATAGGGCGAAATTCACGCCGAAGGTCGATTCGACCTTCGACGATTTCGCCCTAGCCGTCGCCGTCCCAGGCGTTGCCGTTCTCGGCCAGGTCGGAGCGCTGCGGCTTGACCACGCAGAAGCGGTGGCCGGTCGGCGCCTCCAGCACCACCCAGCCCTTCAGCGCATCGATTCGCTTGGCCCCGGCGGCCTCGAGCCGCGCCACCTCGGCCTCCTGATCGTCGGCCTCGATGTCCAGGTGCACGCGGCTGGCATGGTCGACGCGCTGCACCATGGCGCGCACCTCGCGGTCCGGCCCGGTCAGCGCGATGTACTTCGGGTCCGGCTGTTCCGGCGACACGCTGTACCCGAGCGCCGCCGCCCAGAAGCGCGCCGCGCTCTCCAGGTCGTCGGTCTCACAGTCGATCACCAGGGCGCCGAGACGGCTTCTGTGCATGATCCGGCCTCCTTCTTCACGGCAACGGCAGGGACGCTATCAAGCGACGCCACCGGCGTCGGCGCAATGCCAGTCTGCGCCGACTCGGCCAGCCCCCGGCGCGTCCGCTCGGCCGCGCGGTAGGCCGACGGCGGCATGTCGAACCGCCGGACGAAGGCGAGCCGGAGCCGGTCGGCGCTGGCAAAACCGCACTCGAACGCGATCGCCTTGAGCGGCCGGTTGCCGGCAAGCATCAGCTCGCGCGCCCGGCTCAGCCGCGCCGCCTCGACGTAGGCGCGCGACGTCGTCCCGACCTGCCGCACGAAGCTGCGGGCAAAGGTGCGCGCCCAGGAGCTGTTCGCCCCGGCCTGAGGCCGGACACGAAAAAACCGCGCCGAGGGCGCGGTTCGCGGCAGGGTCAAAACCCGGGAAGGGAAGGTGGTGGAGCCGCGGGGATTTGAACCCCGGACCTCTACAATGCCATTGAAGGCGCAGGCCGCGCAACGCGCATGAAACTGCGATATGCCGCACGAAACTGCGGCCGGTTTCGCCCAAGTGGTTCCGTCTGTGTTCACGGGCGCGTGTTCAAATGAACCGGGGCGCACTACACAGAGCGCCGCTGATTAAGAGTCCCCGGAGGAGGCGCCCGGATCAATGACTTGGGGTGCAAAACCCACCCCAGGGCGGCCACCACATATCAAGGGCTTACGGGCAATCTGCAAAACCGTGAGAGGCGTGACCCCACAACGACGTCGCCCCGCCGGGACGTGACCCGACGGGGCGAATGAAACCCGGCGATGAAGCGCTCCGCTACGGCTCCCCGCACTCCGCGTCGAACCGGCCATCGCAGGTGTGGTCGGTAAACGCGGCCATGCCGCACCCGCCAAGCAGCAGCACCGCGGCCACGATCACGACAGCGCGCATCAGTCGAGCCATCGCTTGTAGACCACCGCCACAACGAAGGCGAGGGCCGCCCCGCCGGGCCCGGCGACGTACCAGGGCCACCCGATCACCCAGGCCGCCAGCAGGCCCACCCCGGCTCCAGCCAGCGCGATGGCGACGGCGATCGCGGCCAGGCCGTAGAGCACGTACCACCCGTGAGACGTCATCATGGCGGACTCCTTTCGCTAGATAACCATCAGCCAGAGCCCGGCGCAGGCACCGGCGACGGCGCCGCCGGTCAGCCACTCGCCGAGCTCGGCCCCGCGCGCGTGCTTCGGCCGGAACCCGAGATCGTACAGCGCCCAGGCGAGCCGGTAGGCCGGCCCCTTGAGCGCGCCGGCCAGCGCGACCACGGCCAGCCACGGGCTGACGAACACCGCCAGCAGCACCCCCATGGCGATCGTCATCAGGGCGCCGTTGACGACCATGTAGAGCGTGTCGTGCAGCGCGTTGTCCTCCGGCGCCCAGTACTGGCGCAGGAGCTCGTTCGGATCGTCCAGATGGGAGTGCCCCATATCCATGCCCGAGCCGTGCCCGAGCGACGTCGCGCCGAACGCGCAGGCGAAAGCGATCCCCGCCGCCCACCAGGGCAGCAGGGCCCAGGCCGGGGCGGTGATCAGCGCCGACCACAGGCCGAGTTCGGCCGGCCGCGGCAGGGCCGGTTCCATGCCGCCGCGGATCCGATAGAGAAACGCCCCGGCCGCGGCCGAGGCGATGATGAGTCCGATGGCGAGAGCACTACCCATCGCACAGGCCCTCCGGGGCTTCGTCGGGCGTGCAGATGCAGGTCCAGGCACGGTTGTGCGCGCGCACCTGGGCGATGGTCTCGGCCGTGTCCTGGACGCTGTCGTAGGTGATCGGCTGGGTGACGGTGCACATCACCTCAGCCTTTCCGGTTTCTGTCGTGCCGGTCGCCGAGCACCCCGTCAGGAGCGCGGCGAGCGCGCATGCCGCGGCGTATCGCATCCTGGGCGCCCTCCAGTTGCGCGCGGGCGGCCTTGGCCTCGCCCGCGTCGATGAGCTGGCGGTCCTCGACGTAGCCCATCAGCTTGGAGGCCACGCCGAGGATGCCGCGCAGGATCGCCAGCCAGGTCACTTCGCCTGACCGTTCTTCCGCGCCAGGTCGACGATGGTCTGATCGACCCGCTTGAGGATGTCGCTGACGCTGTCCGGCACGACGTAGACGACGCCGGCGGCCAGGGCCGCGGCGATCTGCATCGCCAGCTCGGTCGGCACGTCGAGGAAGGTGGCGGCGAAGTAGGCGATGACGCCGGAGATGCCGCCGGCGAGGAACTTACGATTGGGGAACCACTTGGACATGGTCGGCCTCCTTTCAGGCACAGAAAAGCCCGGCGCGATGGCCGGGCGGGCGGAAAAGTTTGACACCACTGTTGACAGGTAAGGTGCCAATGGTTACATTCAGGGTATCAGCAAGGGAGCTAACGCCATGACCAAGATGACCCGCGCCGAGCGTAGTCAACTTCGCCAGATCAACCGCGCCGACGCCATTCGCGTGACGGACGATCAGATCGACATGCTCCGCGATGGCAGCTGGCTGTTCCTCTGCTGGACTATCGATGAAGCGCGCGGCCTGATCGAGTCGAACGGCTGGACCACCAACCCGTAATCCCCGCCGGAGACAATCGGTATGACCTACTCTGAGATGTCCATCATCGACCTGACGCGCCCGGTGCAGGCGGAGATCGACGATCTGCTGGATCGGATCGGCCCGCTGCACCATGATGACGGGAAGGCCATCAATGGCGAGCAAGCGCTGTTCCGCCTGCGCTGCGCCGTCGCCTATTCGGCGGTCCATTCCGGCGACTTCGACCGCGGCCACGCCTCGGCCGGGCAGATCGCCATCGAGAGTGCCGCTACCGAGGCGATCAACGGCATCATGCAGCGCGCGGGCGAGCGGCTGCCCGGCGACTTCGTGCAGCAGGTCAACCAGATCGCTGATCTGGCCGTCGACCGGCTGCAAGCGTGACCGCCGCCATATGACCCCCACCGAATTCGCTACTCTCGCCAAGGCTTGGCCGTCAGTCCCCGCGCTGGCGGCCGACCTTGGCTGCACCCGGCAGGCGGTCTATCGCTACCTCGACGGCAGCCGGCATGTGCCCGGCCCCGTCGCGCGGCTGGTCCGGCTGCTGCACGAGCATCCTCACCTGCGGGCCGCGTAGCCGCCGCTCAGATCACGCCGCCAGCGCATCCAGGTCGAGGTCGCCCCACGGGCCGATCGTCTCGCCACGCTCACGCTCGTGGACGGTGCCGAGCTGGCCGTAGGCGAGAGCGAGCTTGTCGCGCCAGAGCGGGCGGTCGCAGCAGTCGGCGGCGTCGAGCGCTGCCTGGGTTTCGCGGATGCGCTGGACGGCCTCGGCGACGGTCTTGGGAAGTTGCATGGGGCGGTCCTCCGGGTCAGGGGTGGATGGACGCTCAGCCCTCGCGGAACAGCTCCGCGATCCGTTCCGCCCGGGCGCCCACCTGGCGCGCCCAGCGGCTGTCCAGCGCCTCTCTGGCGGCGGCTTCGTACTCGCCTGCCTCCAGGGCCCGGAGCATGCGGCTGAACCGCTGCAGCGTCGGCATGCCCAAGTTGAACGCCATGTTCGCCAGCGCCCGCTGCCGGCCATCGCTCAAGTTGCGCCACCAGGGCAGCGCGTGGTCGAGCTCGCGGACGACGATGCGGCAGTCGTTGTCGAGCATCGTGTCAACCTCCAGGTCGGACACGCCGCGCGCCGCGGTCAGGTTACGGCCGACGCCGATTGTCGGATGTCCCTGCAGCGTGTCGCCGGCCTGGATCGGCTGGCCGGTGGCGTCATCGTAGACCTGGTAGCGCACGCCTTCGTCGCGGCGCAGATCCTGCATCAGCTTCTGGATGTTCATCGCTGCGCATCCTCCTGCTCTTGCGTCTGCCACTGGAGCCGCTGGACCCGGTCCTTGAGCGCGGCTACCCGGTCTTCGAGGTCGGCCACGTCCGCCGCCAGCCGTTCCTGCCGCGCTCGCATGGACTGGATGTCGCCGCTGCTGGACTCCATCATCTGCCCGGCTCCGAAGGCGCCGCCGACGAGCATCCCGCCGATGGTGACCCAGGTGCCGACCGTGCGGAGCACGTCGTTGCCGCTTGCCATCGTCAGCCTCAAAAGATCGCGGCTAGAACCAGGCCGATCAGCACCAGGATGCCGCCGGCCGAGACGCAATAGAGCCGCTGGTCGCGCGGCTTGCGGGTGGATCGTGCGGCCATGTCAGGTGTCCATAGAGCCAAGCCCCTGTGCCCCTCGCGTCGGGTGGTCGAACATGAAAAGGCCCGGCGCTGGGCCGGGCCTTGGTGGCGTCGGTTGGGTGGTGGTCGGAGTCGGCTAGAAGCCGATCATCTCGGCCTGGGCGCCGTCGCTGCCGAGCACGACCATTTGGTCGCCCTCGCTGGCGTCGAAGTCCGTGACATTCGAGCGGCTGTTGACGAAGAACATATCCCTGCCGCCGTTTCCGGAAACCGTGTTGTCGCCGCTGAGAGCGATCAGGAGATCATTGCCCTGCCCGCCGGCCAGAATCTCGTCGGCACCGCTTCCGACGAGAATGTCGTTGCCATCACCGCCTTCGAGGTAGCTGTCCCCGCCGGCGTTGAAGATCAGATCGTCGCCGCCGTTCCCCAGAAGCGTATCCTGGCCCCGGCCACCCCAGATCGTGTTGCCCTCGGCGTTGCCGTTGAACACCTCGGATTGGTGGCTGCCGAACGCATTGTTCGAGACAGCAATCTCAGGGCCTTTAGCTCCGGTGTAGTCGCCCGTGTAAACCACCGTCGCACCTCCGTTGGTTCCTTTTATAATGTCCTCAGGGGATCACAAGGAGGTAGCTTTTACAACCGAAGCGTCGTCGGACGCTTACGCCGCAAGGTTATCGGCACTGTATGTGACCTGTTTCTTGAAGGCAGAGGGTTCGTATTCTTCCACATTCACAGCGAGATAGAGCTTTCCGTCCTCGATTTTAATCCCGGCATCCCGTTTCGTCTTACCGAAACCTTTTGGCAGTCGTGAAAACGTGCCAAGAGCCATATCGAGTCGCTGATCTATCGAGCTAATCTCCAAGACAATAGCCCCAAGTAACGTCTGCGTCGGCTCACGAAGGCTCAACGTCACGTTGCCGCTGTCAACCTCGTTAGCAAGTTGCGGGTTGATACCTTTCATTTGTTTTTTAAGAATATTGAGATCGATATCTGGCATATAGACCTCAGTGAAACCCTCGGGGCGACTTAGGTTTTGCACTTCGAGCATCCTGAACAACCTCTCTGTTGCAGATATTGGAATCGCAGCGTTCGGCCGTCACCCATACGGTGTAGACGCCGGGTTGCGAGCAGGTGATGCTGAGGCCCCGGTCGCCATCCCAGGATCCGTAGCCGGTTCCGAACCCGTCCTTTTGGAAGACACAGATCTCAACGTTTCGGTTGATGTGCGGCCAGTAGTCCGGCAAGGGCACAGCAATCTCGTCGTCGGCCGTTTCTGCGACGACCTCGAATCTGTAGAAGTTGAGGATTTCCGGCCCCTCCATCGCGAAGTGCCGGAGCGTTTTTCCTGGATGAACCGGGTGGCGAATGTGGAATGGCTTGCTGCCCGTTGCAGCCAGGTCACCGTCGGCGCGAGTCTCTCCAAATCCCTGCCCCGGATTTAGGACAAGATCGCCACCGGCAGCCTGGGCGGCGGCGTTAAAGTCAAGTTCCAGAAAGTCGCTCCCACCATCTATGCCGTTGCCAATGCCGCAAAGAAGGTCGTTTCCAGCATCCACGTCATCGTCAGCGAGAACGTCGGCTTGCGCATCGACATTTACGTCTGCGAAAAAGCTCTCCCCGTAGACCCTTCCAACGCTGTCGACGAACGTGCTGTCGCTGAGGCTGTACGTGTCCGCATCAATGTTGCCTGCTGCATCCAGGTCCGTCGTTTGGACGCCACCATTCCCCAAAAGCAGAACGTCGCTCCCGATACGGACGTCGCCGTTGAAATCAACTCTACCGTTTGCATCCGTTTGCAGGCTACTCGTAAAGATGCTGTCGGTCTCGATGGTGCCGCCGTCGATGACTGTGAAGTCGGACCCGCTCACATTGGTGGCAAAAACTGCACCGTCGCTCGCGTTGGCCTGAACCGTGTTCAGATCATCGTTTGTCCCGCTGATCGTGATCGAGCCGAGCAGAGCAGAGTTGGCCAGCAGATTATCCGCCGCCAGCTGGAACGCGACCGCCGAGCCGATCGTCAGGTTCTCGAAGTCCACCGCGTCCAAGTTCGCGGTCGTCGCCGACACGCCGCCGGTCGAGCTCGACGGGTGCCAGTCCGACCGGTTGCCGGCGAAGTCGAAGGCCCGGATCCAGTAGTACCGGGTCGTGTTCGTCGACAGCCCGGAATGGATGAAAGCCGCGGGCGTGTCCGGTCCGGCCTGGGCCTTGCCGACCAGGGTCGCCTGCGAGCGGTCGTTCGACGACGCCGCCCAGATCTCGACGCCGTTCAGATCAGAGTCCGACGGATCGTCCCAGGTGATGAAGTTGTTCCGGAACGACGACGTCACCGCCAGGTTCGTCGGCGTGTTCGGCGCCGTCGTGTCGTCGAGCACGGTGCCGCCGCTACTACCGGCCGTCACCGTCACCGGCCCGCGCAGCTCGCCGCGCCGCGTCGGCCCGTTCACCGGCCGCGCCCAGACCGAGTACGTCTGGCCGCCGCTCAGACCCGCGATCTCGATGGTATCGCCGGCCTTGGTCTCGGACGGCGTCACGCTGGGGATTTCGCGCACGGCGATGGCCGCGACCGCGCCGTCGTAGTCGGGATCCGGGGTGAAGGTCGCGGTCGCGCTCGTGGCGGAGGCCGTGAACAGCACCGAGTAGATCCCGTTCCCGACCTGCTTGGCGCTGCCGCCCTCGATGACCAGGTCGAGCGAGCCCTCGGTCCCGTCAACGAGCTCGACCTCCAACTCGTACGCCTCCCCGCTGGTCAGCCCGGAGATCGCGCGTTCGAGCGGCAGGTTGCGGCCGGGCGTGTGGACGAACTTGTCGTTGGTCCCGTCGTGACTCCAGCCGTTCGGGACCGTCCAGCCGCTGGTGCTGCTGCAGTCGTCGGTCAGGACGTCGGCGAAGGACGTGCCCTGGGCGTACCAGATCTCGACGAACCTGGGCGGTTCGTTGGGGTTCTGCCAGGACACCCGCATCCCGTTCGGCAGCGGCGTCGCCGCCAGGGAGCTGATCTGCTGCGGCGTGCGCAGGCCGGCCTGCTCGGCGACGACGGGGTCGAGGTCGGTGAAGCTGACCTGGCGCGTGCCGATCGTCAGCGGCCCGGTCGCCGCGCCGGCCTGGCCATTGCTCGCCACCGGCCGGACCCAGACGGCGAACGACTGCCCGGTCTTGCCGATGCGGAACGTCCATTCGTCCGCCTCGAACGAGCTCGGCGTGCGCTCGAGGTAAGTTTCGTAGAGCTCGTCGACGAATTCCGCGTCCGTCAGTGGCTCGGCCGTGGTCGCGGTGTTCAGGAACTCCTGCTTGATCGTGCCGCGGTTCTTCAGCGGCAGGCCGAGCTGGTTGAGCCAGAACTGCGGGCCGGCATCGGTCGCCGCCGGCGTCCGGTCGAGGAAGACCGTGTAGAGCCGCAGCACGAAGTCGATGTCCGCGAGCTCGCCGGTCGCGCCCTCGAGGAACTCAGTCTCGATCTGGGGTCGGCTCTTGGACGCCAGCTCGTTGACGTAGAAATTCAGCCCCTCCGAGCCGGGTTGCCGCTGCAGCCAGACCTCGTACAGCCGCGTCACGTAGGCGCTGTCGCTGAGCTCCGGGTCGGTGCCGGCCAGGAACTCCTGCATCGCCTCCGAGCGCTTCAGGTTCTCGTACAGGAGCGTGTAGGCGTTGGCCTTGGTAACCGCATAGGGGCCGTAGCCGACAACCTCGGAGAACGGCACGTTCGTGCGGTCGAGGTTGGTCAGGCGCTGGACGTAGATCTCGTTGTAGACCCAGCGCGGATCGCTCGGCTGCTGCCAGAAGATGGCGGCGCCGTTGGCCACCTTCTCCGAGTACAGCCCCGAGATCGGCTCCGGCGTCTCGCTGTCGCCGACGATCGTGTGGGTGATCACGCTCGACCAGGCCGACACCCGGTCGTAGACCGACCGCGCCCGCAACTGGATCTCGTACTCGTAGCCGGTGTTGACATCGGCGGTGGCGATGTAGCCGTCGCCCGGGTCCGTCGACACCCGCGTCCAGGTGAGGGCATCGGTCTTTCGGAACCGCATCTCGATCGCCCGCAGCTCGACCGTCGACGACGGCATCGAATAGCCGACCTGCATGCGGATCTTCGGCTCGCCCGACGTCTCACGGTTCATCACCGTCTCGTCGGACCGGACGGTCTGCACGTCCGGCACCGGCGGCACGAGCTTGGCCCGGTCGACCGGCCCGTCGATCTGCGCGTCCCAAGCCGGGATCGTGCCGGTGTCGGCGTCGTGAATGGCCGGCGCCGCGGCCACGACCGTGACCTTGGCCTGTAGGCTGCCCTGCGGCTCGATCTTCTGGACCTTGACCTCGGCGCTCTCCACGCCGGCGGTGCCGAAGAGGAAGTGATCGCCGACGGCGACGTCCGCCAGCGGCGTGTTCAGCGTCACCGACTGGACGCCGCCGGTGTCGGTCTGGATCGTCGCTGTGCGCAGCACCGGCTCGTCGGTATCGGCGTCGATCACCTGGACCTTGACCGCGTAGGTCCCGCCCGCCTCCATCTCTAGGATCTCGTCGGTCTGAAACGCGGTCGCGTCGCCGTTGCCGTCGGTGGTGACGGCCGTGATCCGACCAGCGCCGAGGCCGACGCCGATGACGTCGTACTGCAGCTCGAGCGTGTCCCCGCGGCGGTAGAGCAGGTGGACGATGTCCTGGCTGAACTCCTGCTGGTAGGGCCGCAGGCGCATCTGTGCCAGGTGGTAGCGCCCCTCCTTCCAGGCCTGGTCCGCCGAGGTCACGCCCTTGGTCTCGAGGACGTCGTACTTCGTCGCGGTCGTGTCGTCGTACCCGTCGTCGAAGACGACCCGCTCGGTCTGCTCCCAGGTGTCCGGGTCGGTGAAGGTCACCCGTACGGCGTGGGGGACGTCGGGGAAGGTGAACCGCTCGGTGAAACCCCAGGCAACGCGCGGGGTCACGGTCACCTGCGGCGTCGGGTCCTCGAAGTCGCGGACGACGGAGATGATGTTGTCGTGCAGCGCCCAGGCCGCGCGGCCGGTGGCGGCAACCTCACGCGCACGGTCCAGGACCGTGCCGGCGCTGTCGAGTACGCGGTTGTAGGTGATGCCCTTGGACTCGGTCCAGGTCGCCCACTCGGCGAGCGCGTCCGTGTCGAGCTGCGACTTCGGGATCGGTCGGTCGACGGCCGTGCCTGTCCACAGATCCGCGTAGATCCAAGCGGGCGTGTTCGTCGCCACCGGCGCCGTCCACTGGCTGCCGTCCCAGGTCGGCAGCATCGATGTCGCGATCATGTTCACCCGGTCGAGCGTGCCCGACAGCTGGTCGGTCGCCTTGATCCGGATGTCCATGACCACGACGCCCGGCACATTGAAGGCCTGGCGGTCGCGGAAGGTCCGCAGTACCGTCCAGGTGCCGGCCGTCTGATGACTCTGGTGGCCGCTGACCTCGGTCTCGATCCGGGTCAGGCGGACGTCGTACTGGCCCTTCGGCACCGTCCAGCGCCGGGTGTAGAAGAACGTTTCGTTGCGCTCCTCCACATGCTCGAACTCGGTCACCTGCGTCCAGTTGGTGCTGCCCGTCGGTGCGTATTCGATTCGCCAGCGCACGCGGGCCGCGACGACGCCGTCATTGCCGACGCTGAACAGGCCGCCCTGGTAGACGAGGTCGATGCTGAGCTCGGTCGCGTCCGGCTCCGACGTCCGGACAGTGCTGATATCGTCCTGGTAGGTGCCGGTCTCGCCCTCCGGGACCGTGTCGTCGGCCGTAAAGCTGACACCCGTCTCGAAGACCCGGTCGGTGTAGAGTGGCTCGGCGATGTCATCGACCTCGCCGATGCGGTACTCGACCTCCTCGTACTCGTCGATTGACGTCTCGCCGATCTTGATCGGGTTGCCGTCGGGAAAGGTCGTGGTCTCATCGACAGTCTGCCCGTCGCCGACCTGGACGCCGCCAAGGTCGAGCGGCCCGTAGCCCAGCACTCCGCGCCAGCGCATGTACTGGGTCTGGCCGCCGATCTCCGTGTACGGCCGCGCGGTCATGGGGATGACCGGGTAGATCAGGTGGGTGCCGTACAGGCGCGGGATCACGCCGAACGGGTTCATCTGATTCGACTGGCCGGTGATCGAGGCCAGGCGGTCGAACCGATCGCCGCCAGATTCGGGGGATGGGGTTTGACCAGGGATTAGGGCGTTCAGTGCGAAGCTGCCCACGAGGCTCACCGCCGCCGTGATGGAGGCAGTTGCGATGGCAGCTGCTGTTCCGCTGGCGCTGTAGCCCAGTGAAGCCGCAAGGGCGGGACCATAGACCTGCCCCAGTGCGACGGCTGCCACGGTGATCACGACCGCCCCAATGATGCCGAGCGCATCATCCTGCGGCACCTTCGTCACGAACACCCGCGTTCCGGGCTTCGGCTTCACCACGTGCCAGGCGTCGCGATCGATGTGGCCGGACAGATCGCCGAGGAAGACCTCCACGTCCTCGTGCACACCGCCGACGATCTCGGCGATGGTGCAGCCGTCCGGGGCCTCGGACATGACGATGTCCGGCCGAACGGGGTGCGGGCGGGCGACAACCTCGACAGTCATGCGGGCTCGATCTCCGCGAGCTGCAGCGGGCGATGGAAGGTGACGGAGCCGTACTGGCGGCGCAGGTCCGCCAGCCGGACGAAGTGGGCGGCGCCGATGGTGCTGGTGCTCTGCAGGACCCAGCCGGGTGCGACGACCAGGCCGACATGCACGGGCCGGCCGTGTCGGGCGAAGGCCGCGACGTCGCCGGCGCGGGGCGCCTCGACCTCCACGCCGTGGCGGGCCAGATGCTCGTGTAGCAGCAGCGCCCGGCCGCGCAGGTCGTCGTCGGCTAGGTCCGCGCCCCAGTCGGCCGGCAGGTCGACGCCGTGCACCTCGGAGAGCGCCTGGGCGACGATCAGCCAGCAGCCGTGCGGCTGAACGTGCGGGCGGTTGCGCAGGTGCGCGTAATCGGAGAAGGTCATGTGCGTGCCATCAGGAGGCGCTTATGCGGGCTCGAGGCTTGGCCGTCGCGGTGGTAGCGATGGCGGTTTCCAGTGCGTGCACTCCCAGCATGAAGGATCTGCAGGGTCAGCCGGCCGACGCCGTGGTCGGCTACACATCCACCGATCCAGCCCATGTTCGCGACTGCGTGAAGGCTCAAGTCGTCCAACGGGATGATGGCCGCGGCAGCTATGTCGAGTTCGAAGAGGGCGACCGCGCCGTGCTCGGTCAGCAGCTGGTCAGCGGTTACGGCCCGATGGGGCTGACCTGGCTCGCTGAGTTCTACCCTGACCGTGCCGAGATTCGAGGCATGAAGCACATCAGCGGTTGGCACGGCAGTGACCTCCCACCGATGATCCGCGACTGCGCCGCCTAGCCACCGCCCGCGTTCGACGGCATGAACCGGTCTTTCGGGAACGCGGCGTTGAGGAAATCCGTCGCCGGCCCGACGGTCAGCCGGATGGTCTCGGCCGTGGCCTTGTAGCCCAGGATGTCGAAGTCGTAGGGGCCGACCTCGACGGTGTCGAAGGCCTGGTCGGTGACCACGTCCAGCACCGCGCTCGGCCGGCTGGACAGCGCCCGGATCGCCAGCGTCAGGTCGCGGCTCACGTTCGAGACCACGATCTCCGCCTTTGGGACCGTGTCCTCAACGTCGTCGGGGAAGGCGGGCTGGAACGGGAAGCCGCGCCAAGTGCTGCCGCTGCCGTCCGTGTGATCGACCTTGTCGTTGACGAACCGCATCGGCTCGGACAGGTCCGGATAATCGACCTTCAGCCGCACCAGGTAGGTGACCTCGGTGCGCTGGGCGAGCATCCCCTGTAGGGTCGAGAGCGAGACGGAGCGTGGCATCGATTAGCTCGGCTGTTCGCGGAGTTGGACGTTGACGTAGTACCGGTCGGCGCCGCGGGTGCGTTGGATCTGCGGCGGCTCGGCGAACGTCACCGAGACCGTGTTGAGCCCATCCATCGGGTCCGGCCAGTCGAAGGCCAGCGACCCGTGCTTGGTCGTCGTCTTGTAGAACGTCAGCAGGGTTTGCCACTGAGCCGCGGTGAGCTTGTACTGCGCCGCGATCGTGTCCTCGGACGCGGTGAAGCGCCGTCGGATCTGCTCCGGGCCGTGCTCCGGGTTCGACCGCACGACGGCGTCACCCAGCTGGCGCTGGAAGCCATCCTTCAGCGGCCTCTGCGGAAGCGATGCGGGCCAGGTCGGCATCTAGCGGCGCCCCTGGCGGCGAAGGCCGAAGTTCGCGGCCATCTCCCGGTCGAGCGCGCCGGAGTTGATGGCGTCCTTCGTCTTGCTCACGACCATTGCGTCGATGATCTTCTTCCCGTCCGGGCCGGTCCGCTCACGCTGCTGCTGCAGCTCCATCGGCTGGCCCTCGTTGATGATGTTAATTTCCACGCCCGGGCCCGTGGCGCGCTGGGACTCGGGCGTGCTCACGTTCACCCGCTCGCCGTCCCGGGCGTAGAACCCGACGAATCGGTTGTCCCGGCCGGCGTTCGCTCGCGGGAACTGAGGCCCGACCATGAAGGAACCGCCGTCGGCGAAGTTCATGCCCAGGGTGCCGTTCACCGGCTGCAGGTCCGCCGTCGGCGTCGCGGTCGTGTTGCCCAGGCCTCCGATGAAGTCGCCGATGATGCCGCCGACGCTGCTCAAGGTCGCCCGGTCGCCGCCGAAGAGCGCGTTCTTCAGCGGGTTGATCGCCGCGAGCTCGAGCATCGACTGCATCAGCTCGGAAAAGACGCCGCGTGCGACCGAGCCGAAGTTGATGGCTGCGCCCTCGCCGCGAGCGTAGGCGTCGGTGATCGCCGAGCCGACTCGGTCAAACGCCTGTGTTCCAACATCCTCCAGGTACTCGTGTGCCCGGGCCTGCTCGCGGACGACGCCCGTGCCTTCCCGCAGCTGCTCGGCTGCATCCTCCGCCGCCCGCGCGTACGTCTCCTGATCAATGCTGCCGACGCGCAAAGCCGCGTTCAGATCGGCGACGCGCTGGTGATAGCGCTCGGTCGGCGTCATCACGCTCTCGCGGATGGACTGACCGAGGTCGGTGAGGGCCTGGCGCTGCTCGGCAACCAGGTCGTTGACGCGTGCGACCTCGTCCGGATCAATCGCTCCGGCCGGTTGCATGCCGGACATCTGCTCGGCCTGCAGCTGCGACCGGGCGACGATCTCCGCACCGGTGGTCCGGCCGCCCTGGCGGATCATCGTCGGGTCGGTGGGATTGAAGCCGCTCGGCGTGTCCGGCCGCTGCCGCGGGGTCATCACCTCCGGCGGATTGACCTCGATCGGGGGGAGCGACGACGGTCCGCCGCCGCTCGAACCGCCGGTCCCGCCACCTGAGCCGTCGCCGCCAGAGCCGCCACGGCCGCCACCGCCGAACAGATCGCCGAGGGTAAGAGGCGAGCTCGTACCCGCGATCGGCAGGCCGAAGACCGGCAGGTCCTTGAGGATGTTGAAGATGTCCTCGAGCGTGCCCTGTTCGTCGCCAAGCTCGCGAATCTGCCCGGTGAAGCGAGCGAGCTGGCGGCGCGCCTCGATCAGCACCGGCGTGAACTGCGCGCTGATGATGTCGATGTTGTTCTGGATCCGCGTGTCCAGCCGATTGAGCTCGCCCCGGGCATCCTGGGACTGCTTGATCAGGCTCTCGTCGACCTCGATGCCGAGGTCGCGGAACGCCTGGCGCAGGTCCGCGACATCCTGCTCGGCCAGCCGCTGCATCGCCCGGCCGCCTTCCTCGCCGAAGGCCGCGGCCGCCAGCGCCGCACGGTCGAAGGTGCTCTCCGTGCTGCCCAGCTGGTCGATGATCAGCCGGAACGCTTCCTCGGTGTCCTCCGCGCCCTGCAGCGCCCGGCGGAACCCCTCGGCACCGAGCTCCTCCAGGAAGCTGTTCAGCTCGCCGGCGCCGTTCTGCAGTTCGCCCAGCCGCGAGTTCAGTTCCTGCAGGCCGTCGTCGAGCCGGTCCTCGGCGACGCCGACCGCGCCGGCGGCGAACCGCAGCTCCTGCAAGGCCTGGGTGGTGACGCCCAGCTGCTGCGCCTGCTCGCCGAGCTCGGCGAAGCGCTCGACCGCCTGGCGGGCCTGCCGGGTGCCCTGCACCAGCCCGGCGGTGACGCCGGCGATGCCCGCCGCCGCGGCGGTGCCGGCCGGGCCCAGCGCACGCATACCGGCACCGAGCGGACCGAGCCGGTTGGCGAGCTCGTCGACCGAGTCCCGGACGGCGCGGCTGGCATCGTTGACCGCCATGAGGCCGCGCGAACCGCGGCGGCTCGACGACTGGACGCGGTCCATCGACCGCTCGCCGGTCTGCCCGATACTCTCGAGCACGCGTTCGGCCTGGCGGCCGCCGTCGAAGCGCAGATCGACGATGAAAGACTGGCGTGGCAAAGCGTTCTCGCTTGGACGTTTTCGCGGGCGGCGCAGCCGCTAACCGTCGTCGCCGCCATCCTTCTCACGCCGCCGCTTCTCGGCAGCGGCCCTGACCATCCCGCTCTCAGCGTACGGCAGCAGGCGTGCGACGGCCTTGCGCGGGTACCCGAGCGCGTCGGCCGCCTGCAGCATCGCCGGCAGATCCAGACCGACCGGGGCGCCGTCCATGCCGGCTGTCCGGGCCTGGCTCGCGTAGCGCGTCACCAGCTCCCAGACCTGGTGCCCCTGGACGCTGGTCAGCCGGTTTTCGACGTACGGGCACCTTTGCCCGTCGAGGCCTTCCCGCCCTTGCGCGCAGGCGAGGTCTTGGTCCCGGCACCCTCGGCAGTAGTCGGGGCCGTCGCCGAAGTGCCACTCGGCGAGGCCCCGGAGCCGTTTCCCTCAGCCCAGACCCGGCTCAGATCCTCGAGGTACTTGCTCTTGAACAGGTGGCCGTAGTTCCGGATCCGCATCAGCTGCACGATCCGGTCCTTGGTGACCTCGGCCTTGGCGCCGTCCTCGCCGACGCCGGTCCAGTCGACGACGACCTGCCGGGCCAATCCCTCGGACCAGGCCTGGCCGCTGTAGCCCTTCAGCGCATGGATGTCGCGGATGTCCATCGGCGAGTCGATGTCGATGCCGGCGTCGTCCATCTCGTCATGCGCCTGCCGCCGCTCCTCGACGCGCTTGCTCGCGTAGCTCTCGGCGGCGTCGAACATCCAGCCCTCGGCCGGCAGCACCTGCAGCTGTACGCCCGGCCGTAGCTCCATCCACCAGGGCTCTCCGCCGATCTCCTGCGAGAGGTCGACGGCGACCCGCTCCTGCTCTGTCTGTGCCATCTGTGCGCGCCTTACGGGTTGCTGTAGTCGGCCTGGGCGTTGGCGAGTTCGACGGTCAGGGACGCGCCCTGGCCGGTGTCCAGCTCGCCGCGCCAGTCGTAGGAGGCCTCGATGCCGCCAGGGCCGGTGATCGAATGTTTCACCTTCGGCAGCCGCAGGCGGTGGATGGTGAACTTGACGTAGCGGTTGGCCGCCAGCTCCCACATCAGCTCCAGCGACGCGGTGCCATTGTTGAGCGCCGCGTCGTAGTTGTCGAAGTTCGCGAAGCGGACGTTGAACGAGCCGGACAGCGACGGCGCGCCGGGATCGATCGCCTGGATTACGCCGCCGTCGCCGACCTCCGGGATCGCCTCGAGGCCGTTGCTCCAGTCGAGGTTGAACGAGGTCGCGTAGGCGAGCGTTTGCAGCCCGCCGCCGCGGTCGATCTGCAGGCTGCCCTGGAAGTTGTGAACCTTCGGGCTCGACAGCTGTGTCGGAGATCCGGCAGCCGAACTGGTGAGCTTGTTCTCCTTCGTACCGAGCAGACCGAAGGTGAAGCGGGGGTTGCCGCCGCGCTCCAACGAAACCCCGAGGGTGTTCGCCATGATACCCGGGTACTGGAGGAAGGCGCCGGACTTGAGCTTTTTCTCCAGCGTCATCGACGGCAGCGATTCTTTGCCGCTGGTGAAGGTGTGGGTGTAATCGCCGCTGCCGGTCGTCGTCGGCGCGCCCAGCAGCAGCTTGAGCCACGCGCCGAGCGGCGCCAGCCGGCCGGGGGCGACGACGTCGCCGTCGACGTTCCGGGCGTCGCGGGTCGGCTCCTGCGGCTCGCGGCCGAAGCCGACCTCCTGGTCCTCCTGCAGCCCCTGCGTCTCGCCGACGCTCTCCGAGTAGATCGGCAGCTTCCAGTAGCTGCCGCTGGCCACCGGGGTGCCGAAGGTGGGCTCGAACGCACCCAGCAGCTCCGCGGTGATACCGCGTGCACGTGTCGCCATCTCTGGCTCCTCTTACGTCAGGGGGTCGGCGGTGGTGTAGGCGAGGATCACCGGCGCGATCGCCGCCTTGAACGGGGGCGTGCCCTCGATGCCGAAGTCCGTGGTCTGCACCGCGGCGGTCTCCGCGTACTCGACGGCGCCGCCCAGGGTCCGATCGGCGTCTACGGCCGCGTGCACCGCCTGCAGCAGCCGGTCGAGATCCCCGTGCCTGTGGTGCGTATCCGGCGGCACCAGGACCTCGACCTCGGCCCGGTGCTCGTAGCTGTAGGCCGGCGGCGAGACCTCGACGTCGACGGGCTCGCCCGGATCGCCGTCACGCAGGATCAGCAGCCCGCCCTGGCCGACCTCCTGCGGCAGCTGCGACTCGCGCTCGACCGTTGCGCCGGGCACGGTCTTGAGCGCGTCCAGCAGCGCCTGCAACGCAAACTCGCGTGTGCTAGATGGCACGCTGCTTCTCCGGGATCTCGCGGTCGGCCTGCTGGATCTCGCGCTTGACCACGCGACCGAGGCGGGCGCTGTGCCGGGTCGCGGCGCCCTGCGGGTCGAGGCGCTTTTTCAGCTGCACCTGGGGCACGAGCGTGAACATCGGCACCGTCGAGACGCCCTTGCGAAACTTGCCGGTCTTGGTCAGCCCCTGGTTCTTGCGCTGCTTCCCGACCCGGCCGCTCTTGGTGATGCTGACCGCGTCCGCGACCAGCAGCGGCGGGCCGTTGGACCGCGGCACGAACCGCAGCTCGCCGAACTTGGCCGGGACGTTGCTCGGGCTCAGCCCCTTGCCGTCGGAGCCGCGCTCGGGCGCGACGTCCGTGGGGATCGCCAGGTAGGTGCCATTTCGGGCGCGGATGGTGACGCCCTGGCTGTGCGCGCGGACGATCTCGGGCGCGTTCGACCAGAGCCAGCCGGCGGCGTTCATCGACTGGCCGCGCCTCGGGTAGGTCCGCGCCCGCCAGCTGTTCGCCAACCGCCGGCCCATGCCCGCGTCCGTCACTTGCCCGCGCAGCTCGTGCTTGAGGTCGTCGGTCACCTGCTTGACGCCATTGGTGATGCCGACCTCGGCGACCCGGCGCTGGCGCGCCATCAGGTCGCGGAGCCGCCCCTGGAAGGCGATCTTGAGTTCCATCTACTTCGGCCTCGTATCGAGCGTCCAGACGAGCCGGTGCGGGTCCTCTGTCCGGGGCTCGCCCTGGATCACGTAGTCGGCGCCCGCGTAGGTCAGGACGGCGCCCGCGCACGGCTGCGCGACCTCGCTGGCCCGGACGTCGAAGATCGCCGTCCGGCTGTGCACGCTCGTCTGCCCGGCCCAGTCGAGCCGCTGATCGGGGCGGCGGGCGATGACCCGGACCTCGGTCTCGGCGCTGCCGTCGGCCGGCCAGTAGGTCGCAGGCTCCCCGTAGGTCTTGGAGGCGGCATCCACCGCCTGCCGGAACAGCGCCTTCACAGGTCGCGCACCTGCATGACCGCGTCGCCCTCGATCTTCTGGTTCAGGTCGTCGACCACCCGGACCCGGATCCTGTAGTCCTCGCCGTTCGCCCCGCCCTTGAAGCGCGCCTGCACGACCGCGGCCTCGTTCGTGGCCGGCTGGCCGACGATCTCGAGAGTTTCATCGCCGCTCGGCGTGCTGGGCATGACGTCGACGCTGTCGACGCTCGCGATGCTACGCCCGTCCGGCACCAAGTGCTCTTCCGGACGGACCTCGGGCGACCGGAAGTCGAAGTCGTACAGCCGCTCTTCCCACGGCTGCTTGATCTGCGTCGGCAGGCGCGGATCCGACATGACCGATCCTCAGTCCGAGAGGGCGAATTTCCGGCCGCGACTCACGACCGCGAGCCGGCTGCTGCGGCCTTCCAGATCCAGGCGGCGGCCTCGCCCTTGTACGTCGAAGCGTGAGCACCGCCCTTCGATGGCGAATGCCGTCCCTCGGCCGTGCAGGCCGAAGACGCGCTCGACGCCGGCCTCGAAGATCACCGACTGCGCGGTGCCGACGCCCACCACCGGCTGCAGCTGCAGGGCCTCGGGCGTTCCGGCCGCGGCAATGACGCGGACGAGTGCCGCCACCTGTACGCTCTGGGCCGCCGCCGCGCCGGCGGCCGCGGCCTCGACCGTGGCGAAGCCGCTGGCCGTCACCGGCAGCGCCGCAACCGCACCCTGGCCGGCCGCCAGGACCCTCGCGGCGCCGTCCGCCGAGATCTGCCCGGCCTGGATAGTGCCGGCAGCTGCGGCTGGCGCACTGGCCGTGGCGGCAACTGTCATCGGCTGCAGGCCGATGGAACCGGCCGCCGCGGCGATGACCTGCGCCGAGCCGGCAACGGTCACAGCATCGGCAGCGATCGTGCCCGACGCGGCCGTCGGGGCGGTCGCCTGCCCCTGAGCCTCGACGGCCGCATTGGCGACGATGCCCTGCGCGCGGGTGATCGCCCGGACAACACCGGACGCGGCGATGGCCTCCAGCTGGACCGAACCGGCGCCGGCGGCGACAGCGCTCGCCTGGGCAGAGACGGTGACCGGACCGGCCGGGACAGCACCGCCGGCTTCGGCAGGCGCCGAGGCTACCCCGATCACCCCGGTCGCTGGGAGAGCGGCAGCCCCCGTCGCCGCAGCTTGCGCGGAGGCGCTGCCCGACACCGCAACGGATCCGGCGGAGACGGTACCGCCCACCGCCATCGTGCGATGACCAGCCAAGCCAGTGCCCGAACCGTGGAATGCGCCGAGCATGCCGGAGACCGCGCTATCCGAGGGGGCGGCGGCGTCGATCGCCCGCCGAGGCTACGCGGACCAGTTGATGATCCCGGCCGCGTTGAAGGCGATCTGGAACGGTGTGCCGTCCACCGCGGTCTGCGTGCCGCCGAACGCGTAGTGGACCAGCGGGTTGTCGTTGGTCGCGTCGTAGACGATCGCCGCGTCGGCCGGGCCGATGTCGCCGCCCGACGCCGTGACCGACACATCGTCGCCGTCGAGCATCGCGTCGTTGGTCGCCGTCGTCGTCACCGCCGCATTGGCGATCGTTGGCCCGCCAACGGGCCAGCCATTGCCCGAGACCTCGCTCGACGAAATGCTGCTGACGCTCGTGTGCGAGGTGTCGAGGGTGTAGCCACTCAGCAGCATGACCTTGAGGTTGGCGATGTCGACGCCGCCGTTGGCGAAAAGACGCGCCATGTGGTCGTAGGGGGTGACGGTCACGGACATCGCATTGCCCTCTCAGCGGTCTAGGACTTCATGATCCACACGCGCTCCGCTTCGGTGGCGCGCTTGAGGATCGCGTGATCGAGATCGAAGGGCATGACCGGATCGATCGTGACCGTGTTCCCGGCTTTGCCCGTGATGCTGTATTCTGTGCCGTTGAAGTCGAAGGTGTCGCCAACCTGGGCCCGGGCCGTCACGTCGATATGGACGGCGCTGTTCTTGGCGTAGATGACCTCGTAGCGCCGCCCGCCCCAATCGAGGTAGGGCTTCAACAACGGCGCCGGCGTCGTGATGCCCACCGACAAGGCCGGCGGGCGAATCGTGGCACCGCTGCCGATGGTCGCCACGTCTGCGCGGGTCACGAGCCGAACCGCCGGCACCTGGATCGCCCCGTCGGTGCCAACCTGCGCGGCCGGCGTATGCACCTGCACCGACAGAGCGGCCGGTCGCACGACACCGCTTGTCTGGACGGTCGGCGCCGGTGGCTTCACACGGATTGTGGCGACCGGCAGCCGGACCTCCGCGACCGGAACCGAGGGCGGCGCCTGGTCCAGAACGAAGGTGTCGGCATCGGTGATCGACGAGATCTCGTAAGTCTGGCCAAAGAGCTGGACAACGTCGCCTGCTTCGGCCGGTGGCGCGACATCGACCTCGAGGTTCGCCTCGTCGACTACGTCAAGGATCCGATGCTCGTTCCCGGCAATCTCGATCGAATCGCCGACCTCGACGACCACCCCCTGCGTGGCTGGAAGGGACGGGTCGATGGTCACGTCGGTTCCGGCGACGCTCGTCACCGTATGCTCGGTCCCGTTGATCAGCAGCGTGTCGCCTGCCGACGTGTCCGGTGTCGAATCGAAGCTGATCGTCGACGTCTCGGCCTCGCCCGTGGCGACGCCGATTTCGACGAGAGTCGGCGTCGTGCTGAACCGGTGGCTGAGATCCGGCGTCCCGTTGCTGCCGTCCGCCAGGACCCAGCCTTGCGGAACGGCGCCGGTACCGCCATTGAGCTCGACCAGCACACCTGCCGGCGTGGCGTCGGCTCCGGCCGTGATCCCGTTGAGCTTGGTCTTGTCGGCGGCCGCCATGAAGCCGGCCGTGGTGGTGGTGGCGGCCGGATGCGCTCCGGTTCCCCCCAGGCCCGGATGGTCGAGCGCGGTCCGCAGCTCGGCCAGATCCACATCGGCCGTCACCACCTTGGTGCCGGCGGAGAAGGCAACGGCCGTGCCCTGCCCCGCCGACGATTCCGCGACAGAACTCCTCACGAGCTCGCCGCCGCTGTTCACATAGCCGGTACCGTACTCCCATTCGGCTGCGTCGACGCGCCGGATGTAGTAGGCAAAGGTGTTCCCGGCCCCGGTCCCGAACGCGCCGGCGGCCTCGCGATGACCCGGCTCGGGCTGCAGGGCCAGGTTGCCGGTTCCGGTCGACGTCGTGCTTTGGAAAACGAACGGCGCAAGCGGCGCCATGGGATGGGCTCCCTACGGCGGCGCCGTCTCGGAGTAGCTGTCCAGCTGCACCTTCTGGCCGCTGTTGACGGTGGCATTGTCGATCTCGATGTCGCCGCCGCCGCCGGTGGGTGTCACGGTGCCGTCGGCGCAGGTGGTGTTGTCCTTGTTCCGGATCTCATAGGTGTCGATCGTACCACCGGCCGCGGCGAAGACGGAAAGCGGCGTACCAGCAATCGCGACCTGGCTGGCGTTGGCCGCGACGAAAGCAGGATCCTGCAACGCGATCTCCGCGACGTCCAACGGACCAGTCGAATCGATGAAGACGAAGTCCGCATTCGGATCCGTCGACCCGGCGTTCACCCGGTCGTCGTACGCGTCCATCATCGCGTTGCGGACATCCGTGCTGTGGTTTACGGGCATGCTGCGCTACCCCGTGCTGGCCTTGATCGGCTGGGTATTGGCGACGGTGCCGAGGATCCTGACGAGGCCATCCGCCTCCCACTGCTTCACCTTTTCCTGTAGGTCCGCGTAGGTCGCGCCATCCCGGCAGGTGTAGGTCTTGCCGGCGACATACCGGCTCACCCGGTCGTTGACCGTCGCCTCGAAGGTCTGGAGGGCTTCGAACTGGTAGGCCATGGTTCTCTCCTTTCGAGTTAGTGCTGTCCGCGCGCACGGACCCAGGTCGACACAGTCGCGTTCGCTTCAGGATTCGCGAGGATGCAGGTCGGCATGCCATTGATGATCGGGAGCCGTCGGCCCTCGACCTTCGTCAGGTCGGTCTTCTGATCCTGGCCGCCGTCGACGCGGTAGGGGCCTGCAATGCGGGTCTGACCGCTGATGCTGGTCGCGCTGATGTCGTACTCGACGGCGACATCGCCGTCGTCGTAGCCGGCCGGGTCGGCGAATGAGGCGCCGGTCAGGGTGCCGCCGACGGAAACCACATAGGACAGGTTTTCATCCGAACGCATATCAAGAGCGGTCAGGTAGGCGTTGACCGTGTTGATCCGCCCGGGTTCCGGATACGGGTTTTCCTTGCGGATGCAGACCACCGGCACATAACCATCGCCCGACGCGATGGACTGATTGGTGCGCTGTTCGCCGCTGCGCTGGTTCGGTGGATTGAAGTCGC
>ENA-ORDC01000863-ORDC01000863.1-marine-metagenome-genome-assembly--contig:-NODE-863-length-25754-cov-11.510535_pt1 | contig 25754 bp, 23 predicted proteins | sample MGYA00237783_ERZ508515 | MGnify/ENA primary metagenome ERZ508515 (study PRJEB26186, sample SAMN06268792) | marine metagenome | isolation source: Eden Landing Ponds, San Francisco, CA, USA | place... | reverse complement strand
GACCCGTTATCCTGCGGATCATCATCCGTGCTCCGTTTGGCCGCCACCCTGTGTGGCGGCCTTTTTTATGGTATCCAGTGGGGTCAGCGTCCTGCGGATACGGAGCCTGTGGCGGCCATTCAGCTGCTCCAACCGTTCAGACAGCGCCCGGGAGAGCTGGCGCCTCAGATCATCACGCACGCCATTAAGCCCTTCCCTTAAACGCTGTTCCAGCCTGTCCCGATTCGCCCACTCGTCCGCCTCGATCATGGCCCAATCGATACTGATCCATGCAGCGGTACCCGCAACAAGGCCACAGCCTACCGCCAGCGGCCCTGTCGCTCCGCAGATACCCAGCCCCGCCAGCGCCGCTGATCCGGCCCTTGAGGCGACCCTGCCCGCACCCCGGGCTGCTGCAACACGGCCTCCAGAGGCCGCCGCCGCGCGTGTTGCCGTGCGCCACACCAGCGCCCCTGTCGCAATCCCCCCTGCACCGCTCAGGGCCAGGCGGTTCTCCAGCCGGCTGCGCTCATCCGCCATGACCCCTGAAGACAGCCCATCCAGATCCAGTGCACGGGGATCATTCTCCCTGGCGTGGTTGAGGGGCGGGGGCACCTCATAGTCCGACAGGGCGGCCTTCATCATACGGCGCCACCCCGTCCGGGTCCGCTCCGCATAGCGGCCCGCATCCGTTGCAAGCCCACGCTCCAGCACCACCAGACGCGAACGGAAATCCGTCTCCTCAAACAACAGTTCCTCGGTTCTGCCGACCACCAGTGCCCTGCCTTCAAAGCCCATTTTCTCCAGCGCCCATCCACTCAGGCGGGTGTATTCACCCCCGAGGCTGTAGTACCAGTCCAGAAACGCCGGGACCTGCTTCTCGACAGGTTCGAAGAGCCGGACCATACCCCGTTCGAGACGCTCCTCCAGCCCCTCCCGTGCGAGGGCACCCCCCTGGCGGAACCAGATCCCGGAACGCGCCTGAAGTGCCGGCAGGCGGGATTGCGGCACCCGATAGTGACTGCCATCAAGCACCAGATGCAGACGTGCCTCCCTGGGCGCTTCCCGCTGATGGAATGCGCCGGCGCCGTACCAGCCGGCCACCAGCAACGCACCGACGAGAACCACCCCCAACCCTTTCAAGCGCTCACGCCCCGCCATCGCGCAGCCTCCCCGCCAGGACACCGTTGAACAGCACCAGCAGAGCCATTACGAACAGGCCCTGGCGCACCAGAACGGAAACCCATACCCCTGCCCTGAACCAGTAAGGCTGATCCAGGGCCGTAACCTGCTGCGCCAGCCACTGCTCCGCGCCCTGCCAGGCCGCAACCCACTGCGTGCCTTTCTCCACGACCACGCTCGCGGCCGCTTCACGGTCGGTAACGTGCCAGAGCGCCTGCTCCAGGGTCGCCTCCCGGAAATCCGGCTGAGGCTGCACGAGCGCCCATAGCATCAGACACAGAACCATGACAACGCCGGTACCCCACTGACCCACCCGCGCTAACAGCTCCGGGCGGTAAACCGGTGAGGCATCACGCCAGAACACCCGATCCGCGATGGCGCGTACCAGCACGAACAGCAATACCGCCACCAGCATCAACCGCCAGATCTCCGGCTCCTCCCCGATCCGGACCGCTGTCAGCAACAGAATCGCGGCCAGTACGCCCGCTTTGCCCAGCTGGATGATGAACAGGCACACACCGCCGCGCAGACGCCGGTTCCATGGGCTTTCCGGGTAGAGATAGGCACTGCGCCAGGCCCTTCGCCTGATCCGTGCCCGCCGGAACAAGCCCCGGAGCATGACGAGCGAAACAACCACCCAGATCGCAACCACCCAGCCGGTTGCCAGCACCCGAGCCTGCAGCATGAACAGCCAGAGCGCGGCGACCCACAACAGCAGCATGGCCGCGTGCCCAATGAGACGGGACTGCTCTGCAGGAGCGTTCACAGGTAAGCGCGGAGTCATTGTCATGGGTTCATTCTGGCACAGCAGCCAATCATACTGCTTGAACACTTTCTGATCAGGTCGTACCTTGTAAGAACAGACCCCGAAGCACAGCGGTCTCGGAGCCTGTTCAACCCTGAATGAACAGGAGGTGCCCTATGAAACGCCTTTTCTATCTTGTCGACCAGATGGACAGCGTGGAAGCCATTTCCGAGGATCTGCATCAGGAAGGCATAACGGACTGGCGGTTCCATATCCTCAGCCGGGACGAAGCAGGCCTTTTCACCCGTAAACTGCACAGTGCCAGCCTTTTTGACCGCACTGACCTGGCCCGTTACACGGAACGCGGCGCGATAGTCGGCGGCCTGTTCGCCCTGGCTTTCATTGCGACGGCACAGTGGACCCAGGCATTCACCATGCCCGCAGCCGCCTGGATCGCCCTGTTCCTGTTCATGGTGGCGGCCGGCGCCTTTCTTGCGGGTTTCGGCGGCATCGGTGCGGAGAATTACCGGGTACGCCGGTTCCACGACGCCATTGAGAATGGCCAGCACCTGGTCATGGTCGATGTGAGGGAAAAGGATGAGGAGCGCATGAAGGAACTCATGGCCCAGCGGCATCCGGAAGCACGTCTCCAGAGAGAGACATCGGCTTTCAATAATCCCTTCGTGGAGGAAGACGGGAAGCTTCATCTGTTCTGAAGAAGGGATAAACCGATTCATGGAGGAATTGGTCGGGGCGCCGGTTTCCACCAGAATCCTATCGCCCCCAACTACCCACCAAGTGATCCACGTTAATCGTGACCAGCCCCCCGGACGTGCCGGATGGCAGCAGTCTTCCGAGCTTGAACGGCGTATTGTCATCAGATTGAAATAAAGAGCGAGCGATTCAATCCTAGAATACGCCGAAAACTTCAACCCGAAATATGAGAATCCATGCAGATCATCGCATTTCATAACGTCAAAGGCGGTGTCGGCAAAACGTCGGCAGCTGTGAATATCGCCTATCTTGCCAGCCAGGAGGGCATACAGACCCTTGTGTGGGATCTTGACCCTCAGGGCGCGGCGACGTGGTTCCTGTCTGAGGACAACCCACAATCTGCACGGAAAATCGGCCCTCTTATCAAAGGCAAATCCCCTATTGGCGATTACATCCGCTCAACCCCCTACCCCAAGCTTGAGTTGATTCCAGCTCATCGCAGCGCTCGCAGCTTCGATATCAAACTCAATCAGTCCGGCTCTGGCAACGAACTCAAACAATGGCTCAAATCCCTGTCCGAGGAAACGGCCGTGGTTATCCTTGATTGCCCACCATCGCTTTCCGAACTCGCCGAACAGGTTATCGGCACTGCGAATGCGATCTATGTCCCTATCATCCCATCCAAGCTCTCACTGCAGAGCTGGGATCAGATCAAAGGTTTTGCGAAAGAGCAGAAGGTCAAACCCAAACGCCTCCGGCCTTTTTTCTCCATGGTTGACCGCCGGAAAACCCTGCACAGAGACTTGACGGAGAACCCTACCAAAACCCTGCCAACGGCACTGAACACCGTGATCCCGAACGCAAGTGCAATAGAGCGGATGGGAGAAGCCAGAGAGCCTCTGGAACTCATGGATCGGCGCAGCAAAGCCGCCCGGGCCTACCGGGATCTGTGGCAGGAAATCCGGAGTAGCCTGAAGCTGTAACCCCCTTGCCAAAGGGAACCACCTGGCAGTTCCGGAGGTGTCCACTAAGGCGGCCTCTGCTCGTACGCCTTCATGCCGTGAAACGCGTCATCACCCAACCGGCGAGGACAATATGCCCCAGGGTCAGCCCGACAGAGAGTGAGTGCAGTGCCGTGAAGCGCCTGTTCTTTCCCTGATCGCGGGCGTTATTAATGGCGGGCATCAGAAGCTGTCGCGCCGGGACCGTGGTCAACGCAATCAGTCCGAGGGCAAAGGCGGCAACAGAATCCAGGGGCAACGTCAGTCCGGCGCTGACCAGGGCGACGACAATGACGAAAAGATAGAAGCCCGGGAATGTCTCACGCAGGACCCTTCCCGCCGTATCAGGCGGCAGGGACTTGAACAGCGCGCCGGCGAAACCGGCCGAGAAAAGCGCCATCCCACCGAATAGAAAGGCGGTTAGGAGCAAAGCAGTCGTTTCAATCATGATGAAGTCGCTCCACGAGCCAATAACCGTCACCCGGCGCAGACCAACCCCCGGGGGCAAACGTGCACGCTGGTTATACGCCCAATGCCATCCTCATAGGGGTTGGGCGTTGCTTGCAATTCGGTTTTACGACGCATCGCGGCGCAAGGCTCATTGATTTCAGAAGCCGGGTTCACTAAACCATGAGTCAGTGCGGTTAGCCGGCTAACGGCGTCCGGGCATTTTGCGCCCTCATGACCTTTTGGTTTGATCGTGTGTCAGTCCACAAAGACCAAACAGGGACCGGGCAACGTATGCACATAAAGGCTGTTTCAGGCGCAATTAGCCTCAACCACTGTCAAAGGGGGGCGGTTATGTCGGGCACTTTGCTAGCCGTTGAAAGGCTGAATCTGGCGTTCGTCAGTGCCGGGCAACGGGTGCCGGTGATCAACAACCTGACCTTCAGCGTTGCTCCGGGAGAATCACTGGCAGTGGTGGGGCGCTCAGGGTCCGGTAAAAGCACGCTTCTGAACCTGTTATGCGGGCTACAGACACCGGATGACGGTGTCATCGCAATCGACAACGAGTCGTTCGGAAACGCGAGCGATGCAGTCAGTATTGCTCGTTGGGCCGAGTTGCGGCGGCAGCTCATTGGTGTCGTGTTTCAGCAAGCCAACCTCATGCCTGCGCTGTCACTGGTGGATAATGTGCGCCTGCGGACCCACCTGGCCGGACGCCACAAGCAGGACGAACTCTGGTGGCTTCAGCGCCTCGGGGTTGGAGACCAGGCTGATCGCTATCCGGACCGGGTCTCCGGCGGCCAGGCTCAGCGGGCAGCTTTGGCTATGGTCTTTGCCATGTCGCCATCACTGATCCTGGCGGACGAACCCACGGGAAGCCTGGACCGGCATACTGCGGATGAGGTGGCCGAGTCTCTATTCAATGTGCAGGTGGAGACCGGCTGCGCCCTGGTGCTGGCCACTCACGACTCGGAACTGGCCGCGCGCTGCGGCCGGGTACTTGATCTCAGCGCCGCGGGCTGAGCCTTTATGCTGATCCGCGCCTTCCTCAGCCACTACCAACGCCATCCGTTCCAGCTTGCGGCTCTGGTGCTGATGATTGTGCTAGCGACCATGCTGTGGACCGGCGTTACCGTTCTGACGGACCAGGCACGGAGCAGCCTTGCCCAAAATGAAGAAACGGTGGCAGCGCGTGCTCACATCGTGAGAACGGACAGCCAGCCTGTGGGTGTCGAAGATTTTGTGAGGCTGCGGAAAACCGGTGTCTGTGTTGCCCCCTGGCTTGAAGTGAAACGTCCGGCTCCAGAGGGTCAGGTGATCGGCGTCGACCCAATGAGCATGGCCTGTTTTGGCCGGTCTGCGCCTATCCAGGATGCAGCCAGTCTCGATGGGACGCCCTTCATGGACATCGGAGACGCACTAAGGGTGTCCCAGGAAGGCTATGACAGCCAGCTTTACCTGATTGCTCCCCGCGACGATATTGAACTGCCGCAAGGCTATGCGCTGCGTGCGTTCTCACTCGCACCGCCGACGGGCGAACTGGCCGATAGTTTCCTGCTGAACCTTGATGCGCTCTCCCTGCTGGTACTGCTGATCACCGGCCTGCTGATACGAAGCGTCTACCGCCTGGGCCTGGTCCAGCGCGAGGCCAGTTTTGAGCTTCTATACCGCTTTGGTGTGCTGCCCCGGCAAATTCGGCAGCTTTTGGTGCTCGAGCTGGTGGTGCTCACGGCTGTTGGTGTGCCACCCGGACTCTGGCTTGGAGCCAGTCTTGCTGAAGCGCTCGGAACGGGCTTTGGCCAGGCGCTGGGCAGTCTGTTTGATCTCACGCTCTACGCCGAGAGCTTCGGATCCCTTCCGTGGCGCGCTGCCGTCGTTATGGTGGCGCTGGTACTCACTGTCTGTCTGCTTGAATGGGTGTTCCCGCAGCCCCGCCAGCCCGCCATGGTTTCGGCGTATGCGCGATTGGGGGGTGGCGCCCTCCTGTTGGCTGGCGCTTTGGGCGTTGTTCTGGCAACGGAACTCGTCTGGGTTTTTGCCGGGACAGCCCTTGTTTTTGCCGGCGTTGGCTTGCTAACGCCCCCGCTCCTGGCCGCTGTCGAAGAGAGACGGTCGGTCCGTTCAGGTGCAACGGCATCCGTGGCCGATCCGCTGCGGCGGTGGCGGGCGCGGGAGCTGTCAGTCATGTTCCGCCAGCTGGCACTTCCCGTGGTGGCGCTTCAGTTCTCAATAGCGGCCGTGTTAGCCGTCCACGCCCTGGTGACCACTTTCGAGAGCACCTTTGAGCAATGGTTGGGCCAGCGCCTGGCGGCCGACTTCTACATCGAGGTACCTCAGGGGGGCGACTCCGCTACAGCAGCCCGGCGACTGAATGCGCTTGAGGGGCTGGGCACGTGGCACCTGGTGGCCCACGGCAAGGCTCAGGTCCGCCCGGAGGAGGCCGGTACAGGGGCTGATCCATTGACAGCGGACCTTATGGCCCTTACCCCAATCACCGACCTGGTGTCGGACTGGGCGCTATTGAGCAGCGCTGAACGCTCCTGGCGGGAGCTCGCGAGCGGCGCTGTCATGGTTAACGAACAACTGGCCCGACGCCATGATGTCGAGGTGGGCAGCCCTCTGGAACTGACGATCGCGGGGACCCGGATGCGTACCAATGTTGTCGGCATCTATGCAGACTATGGTCGCCCTGTTGCAGAGGTGCTGTTGCACGCCGACACACTGCCGGCGGCGTTCACCCCACGCAGCGAAAGCTTCTCGGTTAACAAGGGCGAGCTTTCAAGGGACGTGATCCACGATCGGCTTGCGGATACCTGGGGAGCGCCCGATCTCCAGGTTCGGGATAATGCCAGTATCCGGGAGCTCGCCTCCCAGATTTTTGACCAGACGTTTCTGCTCACGCGCGCCATCAGCGCGCTGACCCTCGTGCTTGCAGCGGTTGCCCTGCTCATCATGATCTGGGTGTTCTTCACAACCCGGGTCTGGTACTTCCGCTTACTGGGGGTGTGGGGATTGCAGGGGCATCAGGTGCGACGCCAGCTCCGCTTGCTGTCGGTGAGACTGACCCTGACCATTACCGCTGCTGCGCTTCCTTTAGGCATCTGGCTCACCTGGGTGCTCGTCAACCGCATCAATCCACTGGCGTTCGGGTGGTCATTGCCCATGGATCTGTACCCCGTTTTCTGGTTGGAACTGGGTTTGATGGCGGGAGCAGCCGGCCTTCTCGTGGCCCATCTGATGCGCAGACAACTGGAACGCGATGCCAATGGAGAACGACCATGAGGATACGAATGGCTGTCGTGGTGGGATTGAGCGCACTGGGAGCCGGCCTGAGCGGCTGTGACGACCCATCAGGCGAAAGCGGCTTTGCGGGCCTGGCCGAATCGGGCGGACAGGCAGAGGCCTCTGCATTCCTGCAACCGAAGCCCGGCACTCGCCTCGTCTTTCCGGATGACTGGGGGCCACACCCGCAACACCGCATTGAATGGTGGTACTTCACAGCCAACCTGACGACGCCAGAAGGAAGGCCCCTGGGCGTTCAATGGACCCAGTTCCGCCAGGCGCTGCAGCCCCGGCCCGCGGCGAAAGCGCCTCCCTCTCCCGCGACCTGGCCCATGGACTCAGCCTGGATGGCTCACGGAGCAATATCTTTCAATGGCGATCACTGGTTCGAGGAGAAAGTGGCTCGAGGTGACATCGGCCACGCGGGAGCCAGCGCTGACCCATTCAGGGTTTGGTTGGATGACTGGGAACTGGCGCCGATATCAGAATCCGATGCCTGGCATCTACAGGTCCAGGGCGATAACTGGGATTACGACCTGACGCTATCGAACACCGGTAACATCACTGCCCACGGGGATGGCGGTTTCAGCGCAAAATCATCGAGTGGTGAGGGCTCGATGTATTTCAGCCTTGCGCATCTGAACGTTACGGGAACCGTGACGGTTGCCGGTCGAACCCAGGCGGTGTCAGGCAAGGGCTGGTTTGATCGTGAGTGGAGCAGCCAGTTTCTCAAAGCGGGCCAACAGGGTTGGGACTGGTTTGGACTTCACCTGGAGGACGGCCAGAAGCTGATGGCTTTTCGCCTGCGGGAGGGAGACAGCACGTTTTCGTCCGGGAGCTGGGTCAATGCTGACGGTGATGTCGAGTCACTGCAGGAAGACGACCTGACACTGAGCCCTACCGCGTGGAAAGAATCGGCCAGAGGACGCGTCCCGGTGGTCTGGCAGCTGCGAGTTTCCGGGCGGGGAGTCGACCTTCGCGTTAAGGCCTCACCAGGCGAGCACTGGAATGCCGGTCTTGTCTCCTATTGGGAAAGCCCCGTCGCTGTCAGCGGATCCCACGATGGAAAGGGCTACATGGAACTGACTGGCTATGCCGACCAGGCCCCCTAGGCGCCGTCATCAACACCGATTCTGCCTTCAAGTCAGTCAGCCAACCGTCCCAGGCAGATGACGCCGGGCCCATTGCGCACAAACAGCCTCTAGGTCGCTTCTGGTGTCTGGTTCGTTTTTTCCCAGTAGTCGTAGTACCAGTCCGCCAGATCCGCGTCAGCCTCAACACCTTGGCCATTCTTGTAGGCCATGTGCAGAATCATGGCAGCCCATGGATAATCCTCGTAGCAGCTTCTGGCATGGGAAACGGCTTCTTCGTATGCTGAGTGGCGCCACAGAACACCCGTCAGAATGTGTCTGGCTGCTGCCTCATGATCGGGATAGGCCACTGCCTGTCTCAGGTGCGTTAGAGCCTGCTCGTTGCGGTTGTGCCCCTTCTCCCTGTCGTGATGCAGTATCGCCTCTCCCAGCCGCAGATGGAATTCTCCGCGTTCCCTGTCCGAGCACTGGGGATGGGATAGCAGCGCGTTATAATCCCGCTCAGCGCCGCGAAAATCCTGTTCGCGAACAAGGCGGTCAGCGCCGGGCTCTGAGACGCCATAAAGGTTCATGTGCGCGCGAAATCTCAGCGCCCGGAAATGCCCAGCATCGGCCGCCTCATCAAGGAACCGCAGCGCATCGGCAATTGCTTTCTTCCGCGTCGCCCGCTTTGTGCGGAGCAGCTTCCGCGCTCCTTCATAACCGCGATACAGAACCAGATCAGCAAAGTCGACACGCGCCTCATTATCGCCCTGCCTTGCGCGCTCTTTAATGGCCGAACCATCTTTCGATTGAATCAGCTCCTCGTTGTTGCCCATTGGTCAGACCGCTCCTTCACAACAATGACAGCCGCAACGCGGGCAAAGACAGGGTGCTCTGCAATCAAGAGGGGGCAGCTCGTGCCCGCAGGCCGGACAATGGCGTCCTGCGTCATGCTCCACAGGTTCAGTAACGCGCACGCTGGCTTCAGTGCTGGATTCAATCACCATTGGTGGCTCTCTCTGAAGGTCGGCCCATGAAGTAAGTGAGTGCACGGACCAGTCAGGATCATCAACTTTAATAGGATAAGCCACTTGGATTGAACAATTCCAGCGGGTTCAGCCCTTGCCCAGAAGGCGCTTCCAGAGAGAGGGTTTGGAGGCTGCTGTTTTCCCCGCCTTATCATCACTGTCGCTCGGATCATGGCCACGCGCACATGCCTCCAGAAGCTCCGCAAGCATCGAATCGCTGAACTGGTAAGGGTTGAACGCAGTGTTGTGGCGCTTCAGAAGGCGGGTAATTTCAGTTTCCACGGGCAGGTACTTCATCGACCAATCCGGGAACATACGGCGATCGATTTCTGTATACGAAAGGCGCTGCACATCCCGATGACGGCTGTCGCCACTGATTCGCTGGTAGCATTCCTCCACCGCTTCCCGCTCACCCTCAAGGCACTGGAAGAAGTAACCGTTACCGTAATGGAGCACGCCACCAATCCGACGCTTTTTATTTTTGCGGCGCGATTCGGCCAGGATCTGACCGACGGAGACCTCAATGCCACCAGCCTCATTAGGCTCAAACGTCGCAGTACTTGCATAGCTCAAACGGACCAACGCTGCGTTACTCACGAGCACCCCCATGGATTGTAGTTAACGCCGGATGACTTTACGCAGGAACCCGGGATCCGGATTGCTCCGCCTGTGGCGGATGCCATCACATCATCGCTCGGTTGAGTATGGCGGGTTTCGCAGGAATGGCTAATCCAGCATTCCGATCCATCACGCAATGAACTCAATCGTGCAGATGCCCGTAAGCCTAACCGTACCTTTCACTGGACAGGGGAAAGTCAGTACTCAAAAGCAGGGAAAAGGGATCGCCCATTGGGTTTCCCCAGTAACGTCACGACCGGAACTTTAAGGCCTATGCTATGAAAAGAGTGCGTTTTGAACCGGATGACCTCCAGAATGCTCTGTCCGGGATTAGCGACAAAGAAGTTAACGAGCTGATGTTTGGAGCCATTGAATTAGACGCTAAAGGCACCATCCTGAACTTTAACCAGGCAGAATCGGACCTGACCGGACGGAAGCCGGAAGACGTTATCGGCAAAAACTTCTTCGACGATGTAGCGCCCTGCACGCGCAGCAACGAGTTTTCCGGGCGGTTTTTCGAGGGCGTCAGAACAGGGTCTTTCAATGCCCAGTTCGAGTATGTTTTTGATCACGAGATGACGCCTACTAAGGTCAGGATAATCATGGTCAAGGCGATCGAAAGCAACACATACTGGCTGTTCATCAAACGCAAGCTTACTGACGACAGGTAACGAAACGCCGTTTAATGATCTGGGTGCCGCCTGTCAGAAGTGTCCTCTCAGGGCGTTGGCGGTGCCGTGTACCTTTCCAGACAGCGATACTGCCTCTTGCTCGTCGAATCGGCAGATCCTTTGTTCAACAAACTGGAAACCCGCCAGAGCCGATGGTACCCACTGTGCACTCAAAGTAGATCAAATCAGAACGGAGATAAGTGCGAAATTGCGAAGGCGAAACAGCCTGAAGGCGCCACAAACGTACTGGCGGTAATGGAAGGACTGCAGGCTTTGTTAAGGCGCTGGAATAATCAGATAGGAATTGGTCGGGACGGCAGGATTTGAACCTGCGGCCTCTGCTCCCCCAGAGCAGCGCGCTACCAAACTGCGCCACGCCCCGACCCATATAGTGCTGCAGAACAGCGGTGCAAATAATACCGGATGGAACCGGTAAATAAAAGGGGTCAGTTCAGGGCTCTGCCCAATTCCTTCAGTGCCACAAGCCGCGCAATGTAGGAGACCTTCACGCCCAGCGCGAAGATAAGCATGGAAACGTGAGCAGCGATCTGGCCCACCATGCTGATGTAGTCAGCGAAGGGATAGGCGACGAGCACACAGACGCCGATGGCGACGAGGCAAAGAGCCAGGGCACTGTTGGCGATGAGCAGAAAACGTTCCATGGGATCAACCACTATATGATTCATTTTACATGAATCATATTAGGGAAGGCGGATGGCGAATTCAAGCCGGTGAGCTGATCTCAGGTGTTGAGAACGTTCAGCACGTCTTCCAGTTCGGTGATCATCTGGCGGATGAGCTGCTTGTACTGGGTATCTTCTTCCTTGGTGTCTTCACTGCTCAACTTCTGCTTGGCACCGCCGATGGTGAACCCCTGATCGTACAGAAGGCTCCGGATCTGGCGGATGAGGAGGACGTCCGCGCGTTGATAGTAGCGCCGGTTGCCACGCCGCTTGACCGGGTTGAGCTGCGGGAACTCCTGCTCCCAGTAACGCAGAACATGCGGTTTCACATAGCACAGTTCCGCCACTTCACCAATGGTGAAGTAGCGTTTGCCCGGGATGGCCGGCAGTTCGTTATTGTGGCTGGGTTCCAGCATAAGCTTCCACTTTCTGCTTGAGCTTCTGGCCGGGCCGGAAGGTCACGACACGCCGGGCGCTGATCGGGATCTCTTCCCCGGTCTTGGGGTTCCGGCCGGGGCGCTGACGCTTGTCCCGTAAATCAAAGTTGCCAAAGCCACTGAGCTTGACCTGCTCATTATGGCCCAGCGCCTCGCTGATTTCGCCGAAGAACGCCTCCACCATTTCCTTGGCTTCACGCTTATTCAGCCCCAGCTCTTCATAGAGCCGTTCTGCCATGTCGGCCTTGGTCAGTGCTGCCATTCGCTAACTCCTCAACTGCGCGCCCAGCCTTGTGCTCAGTGCGTTGGTCACGCCATCCAGCAGTTCCTGGACTTCAGCGTCACCCAGGGTGCGTTCCGGATGCTGCCAGAACAGGCTCAATGCCAGGCTCCGGCAGCCCTCCTTCACGTGTTCGCCCTGATAAACGTCGAACACCCTGAGCCCGGTCAGCAGCTCCCCGGCCGCTTCCCGGGCTACATTCTCAACGGCGGCCCATTCCGTTTCCTCATCCACAAGCATAGCCAAATCACGGCGAACTTCAGGAAATTTTGAAAAAGCTTTGAAATGAGGGACATGCCCGTTGAGAACTGTTTCCAAGCTTAGTTCATAAAGACAGACGTTGCCATTCAGATCCAATGATTTCTGGATTCCCGGATGCAGTGTGCCGATCCAGCCCACCGGCTCACCCTCGCTGTAGACCCGCGCCGACTGGCCCGGATGCAGCGCTGGATGGCGCTCACGGGCGAAACGGAAGTTCTGCCCCAGCATCGCCCCCAGGGATTCCAGATCACCCTTGGCATCATAGAAGTCCACTTCCCGGTTGCCGTTGACCCAGTTCTCACTGGCGACTGGCCCGCTGAGCAATGCGCTCAGCATCCCCTCCTGTTCAATGGTCTGCCCCTGGCGCTCAAACCGGAGCCCGGTCTCAAACAGCCGCACCCGGTGCTGCTGGCGTTTCTGGTTGTACGCCAGTGTCTCCAGCAGCCCGGGCCAGAGGCTGGAACGCATGACCGCCATGTCGGCGGAAATGGGGTTGGCCAGCTCAATGCCTTCCGCGTCCGGGGTAACCTGCTTCTGCCGCTCCGGCGAAATGAAGCTGTAGGTAATGGCCTCCTGGTACCCCAGGGCCACCAGATGATCACGAACCCGGTCCAGTGGCCGGCGGGATTCCGGCTCAGCGCGCAGACGCAGGCGTCCTTCGGGCTCGGTGACCGGCATGCGGTTATAGCCGTAGATGCGCCCGATTTCCTCGATCAGGTCCACTTCCAGAGCAATGTCAAAACGGAAGCTGGGGACTTCCACCTCCCAGCCATCGCGGTAAAGATGCACCACCCGCAGCCCCAGCCGGGCAAGGATTTCCTCGGCGGTGGTGCGGTCGATGGTCATGCCCAGCACCGCGTTGACCCGCTCTTCCCGCAGGTGGACGGTCTGCTTGGCAGGCAGGTGCTGCTCGCTCACCACCTCAATGACTTCTCCCGGTTCACCACCGACGATGGAAAGCAGCAGCGCTGTGGCCCTTTCGGTAGCGGCCCGCTGCAGGCGCCAGTCCACGCCACGCTCAAAGCGGTGCGAGGAATCCGTGTGCAGACCGTGCGCGCGCGCCTTGCCCGCCAGCCTGACCGGATCGAAGAACGCGCTTTCAAGCACAATATCCCGGGTGTGTTCCGATACACCGGAGCCTTCACCGCCCATGATACCGGCCAGCGCTACGGGCCTGCTGTGATCCGCGATCACCAGGTTATCCGTTCCCAGGGTCAGTTCCTGGCCATCCAGGAGGGTCAGCTTCTCCCCTTCCGAGGCCATCCGCACAACGATGCCCCCCTGTACATGGGCGCGGTCGAAGGCATGCATGGGCTGACCCAGCTCAAGCATCACGTAATTCGTGACATCCACCACTGGGTCGATGCTGCGGATCCCCGAGCGGCGCAGGCGTTCCTTCATCCAGACCGGCGTTTCCACGGCAACATTAACGTTGCGGATGATGCGCCCGACATAACGCGGGCAGGCCGCGGCGGCGTCCACCCGGATGGAGGGAATCTCGGAATGCGTGGCCGGAACCGGGTCGGGCACCAGATCCTCAAAGGGCTCTTCGGTCAATGCCCCGAGATCCCGTGCCACACCACGAATGGAAAGGCAGTCGCTGCGGTTCGGGGTAAGATCCACATCCAGGCTCTGATCGTCCAGCTGCAGCCATTGGCGAAAATCCGCACCGGGTTCGGCTTCAGAGGGCAGCTCCATCAGGCCCTCGCTGGCTTCGGAGAGCGCCAGCTCCGATTCGGCGCAGAGCATGCCGTTGGACGTCTGACCCCGCACCTCGGTGCGTCGGATTTCCATACCTCCGGGCAGGCTGGCACCGGGCCGTGCCAGCGGTGCCCTGAGGCCAACCCGGACGTTGGGCGCCCCGCAGACCACATCCAGGGTTTCCCGGCCATCCCAGACCCGGCAGAGGCTCAGCTTGTCCGCCTCTGGATGGGGTTCAACCGCCGTCACTTCCCCGACAACGACCCCCTCGAAGGCGCCGGCAACCGGCTCAACCTCATCCACTTCCAGGCCGGCCATGGTGATGGCCTCAACCAGTTCGTTGCTGCTCATGCGGGGATTGACCCATTCCCGCAACCACTGTTCGCTGAACTTCATCGGTCTGAATCCTGTTTATTCCAATCGGGCTTCAACGGAACTGGCGCAGGAAGCGCAGATCATTCTCAAAGAACTGGCGCAGATCGGTCACGCCATAGCGCAGCATCGCCAGGCGCTCCACGCCCAGGCCGAAGGCAAATCCGGACCACTGTTCCGGGTCCACGCCACAGTTCTCGAATACCCTGGGATGCACCACACCGCAGCCCATGACCTCCAGCCACTTGGTGCTGCCGTCCGCTTCCCGGCCCCATTCAATGTCCACCTCGGCGGAAGGTTCCGTGAAGGGGAAATAGGAGGGACGGAAACGCACCGCCAGGTCCTCTTCAAAGAACGCCCGCAGGAACGCCTCGATGGTGCTCTTGAGATCCGCGAAACTGGCGTGGCGATCCACCAGAAGCCCTTCCACCTGATGGAACATGGGCGTGTGGGTGAGATCCGAGTCACAGCGGTAGACACGCCCCGGGCAGATCATACGGAACGGCGGCTCGCCATTCTCCATGGTACGGATCTGTACCGGCGACGTATGGGTTCTCAGCACCGTGCCCGGATTGAAGTAGAAGGTGTCGTGCATGGCTCTGGCCGGGTGGTGCTCGGGAATGTTCAGAGCCTCGAAGTTATGGTGGTCGTCCTCGATCTCAGGACCTTCCGCCACCTCATAACCGGCACCACCGAAAATGGCCTCTATACGGCGCAGCGTGCGCGTCACCGGATGCAGACCACCCGCATCACGCCCGCGCCCCGGCAGGGTCACGTCGATGGATTCGGAAGCAAGCCGGGCCTCCATGGCCTCCGCTTCGAGCCGTTCCTTCTTTTCGGCAATAGCGTTCTGGACCTGCTCCTTGGCCTGGTTGATGCGCTGACCCGCCGCCGGGCGCTCCTCGGCGCTGAGCTGGCCCAGTGTCTTGAGCAGGGCCGTGAGATGCCCCTTCTTGCCCAGGTAGTCAACGCGGACCTGTTCAAGCTGCTTCAGGTCCGTACTCGCCTCAACCGCGTTCAGCCCCTGCTTGAGCAGGGATTCCAGGTTCTCCATGCAACGGACTCCAAAAAAATAGGGGAAGAGCGTGCTCTTCCCCTACTGATCCAGGTTGGGCCCTGACGGGCCGGTTTTCAGCGGACGATGAAGAGCTCAGGCCGCCAGTGCGGTCTTGGCCTTTTCCACCACTGCCGAAAACGCCTGCTTTTCATTCATCGCCAGATCCGCCAGGACCTTGCGATCAATCTCGACGTTGGCCTTCTTGAGACCCGCGATCAGGCGGCTGTAGGACAGCCCATTGGCGCGCGCGCCGGCATTGATACGGGCGATCCACAGCGCACGGAACTGACGCTTGCGCTGCTTGCGGTCGCGATAGGCGTACTGCTTCGCCTTGATGACCGCCTGTTTCGCAACACGATAGACACGGCTCCGGGCACCGTAGTAGCCCTTAGCCTGCTTCATAACCTTTTTGTGACGACGGCGCGCCACCACACCACGTTTAACGCGAGGCATAATCCAATCCTTTTATCTACTGACCTGAAACGGTTTACTGACGAAGCATGCGACGGATATGAACCTCGTCGCTCTTGTTCACCTGAGTCGTACCACGAAGCTGACGCTTCCGCTTGGGACTCTTCTTGGTCAGGATATGACTGGTATGCGACTGCTTGCGCTTGAAGCCGTTGGCCGTCTTCTTGAAGCGCTTGGCCGCCCCGCTGTTGGTTTTCATCTTGGGCATTTCAACTACTCCGCATTCGGTATCAGATAATGATGGATGACGGCTCGCAGAGAGGCCGTCATTTCTTCTTCCGGGGGGCAACCACCATGGTCATCTGACGACCTTCCATCTTGGGCCGCTGCTCAACCTGAGCCAGCTCCTCGATGTCGGATTCCACACGCTGCATAAGCTGCATGCCGATTTCCTGGTGGGCCATCTCACGTCCGCGGAAGCGGATGGTGACCTTGCCTTTGTCCCCCTGCTCAAGGAAACGTATCAGGTTGCGCAGTTTGACCTGATAATCCCCTTCTTCAGTTCCAGGCCGGAATTTGACTTCCTTGATCTGGATCTGTTTCTGCTTCTTCTTGGCGGCTGCCCGGGCTTTCTTCTCCTCGAACAGCTTCTTGCCATAATCCATGATCCTGCAGACCACGGGGTCCGCGTCTGAGGCCATCTGGACCAGATCCAGCTCCACCTCCGCGGCTTTTTCGAGCGCCTCTTCAAGAGGCACGATACCCACTTGATTGCCTTCTGAATCGATCAGGCGAACTTCGGATGCATCGATGTTCTCGTTGATCGGTGGACGCTGGTTGCGCCCACCACGCGGGTTCGACTTTTTGATAGTTAGGTCTCCGTTTCGACTCTGCCCTTGCGTTTGGATTCCGTCTCCAGACGGCCCTGGAGCTCCTCCAGAGTCATGGTACCCAGATCCTCGCCAGTGCGGGTCCGGACAGCCACCTCGCCTTTCTCGACTTCCTGATCGCCAACCACGACCAGGTAGGGTACCTTGTCAATCGTGTGCTCGCGAATTTTAAAGCCGATTTTCTCGTTTCTCAAGTCAGCATGGGCGCGAAAGCCCGATTCCTCAAGCTTCAGCGCCAGATTGCTGGCGTAATCGGCCTGATTGTCCGTGATATTCAGAACCGCCACCTGCAGCGGAGCCAGCCAGAGCGGGAATGCCCCCTCATATTCCTCGATCAGGATCCCGATGAAACGCTCGAACGACCCGAGGATGGCTCGATGGAGCATCACCGGCGTCTGACGCCCCTGCTCCTGGTCCCTGGGCACGTACTCGGCACCCAGACGGCCCGGCATGGCAAAGTCCACCTGAATGGTGCCGCACTGCCAGACGCGCTCCAGACAGTCCTTCAGTGAGAATTCGATCTTGGGCCCGTAGAAGGCGCCCTCGCCGGGGAGCAGCTCCCACTCAACGCCTTCATTGTTGAGCGCTTCCTCCAGCGCTTTCTCGGACTTGTCCCAGATTTCATCCGAACCGACCCGCTTTTCCGGGCGGGTGGAGAGCTTATACTGAATCTCCTGGAAACCGAAGTCCTTATAGACCTCGTGCAGCAGGTCCATGAACGCGGCCACCTCGCCCTGGATCTGGGATTCCTCACAGAAGATGTGGGCGTCATCCTGGGTGAAACCACGCACCCGCATCAGCCCATGAAGCGCGCCGGATGCCTCGTTGCGGTGACAGGACCCGAACTCGGACAGCCGAAGCGGCAGGTCCTTGTAGCTCTTCAGGCCCTGATTGAACACCTGCACATGGCAGGGGCAGTTCATGGGCTTGATCGCGTAGTCGTACTTCTCGGACTCGGTGGTGAACATGTCGTCCTGGAACTTCTCCCAGTGACCGGACTGCTCCCAGAGCGTGCGCGATACGATCTGCGGCGTACGGATTTCCTGGTAACCATGCTTCCGCAGCTTGGCCCGAAGGTACTGCTCAATCTGCTGATAGACCGTCCACCCCTTGGGGTGCCAGAACACCATACCAGGTGCCTCTTCCTGCATATGGAAGAGGGACAGCTTCTTGCCCACCTTGCGGTGATCGCGCTTTTCCGCTTCCTCCACACGCTTGAGGTAGGCCTTGAGCTGCTTCTTGTCCGGCCAGGCGGTGCCGTAGATCCGCTGCAACTGCTCGTTGTCAGTATCACCCCGCCAGTAGGCTCCGGCAACCCGGGTCAGCTTGAACGCTCCGAGACGGCCTGTGCTGGGCACATGCGGACCACGGCACAGGTCGATGAACTCGCCCTGCTTGTAGAAGGAGAGCTGCTCCTCGCCCGGAATGTCGTCGATGATCCGGACCTTGTACTCCTCCCCCATGCGGTCAAAGAGCTCCTTCGCGCTTTCCCGGTCCATGAACGACAGCTCAATGGGGAAGTCCTGCTTCGCGAGCTCCTCCATCCGCTTTTCGATCTTTTCGAGATCGTCCGGCGTGAAGGGGCGGTCATACCTGAAGTCGTAGTAGAAGCCGTTTTCCACCACGGGGCCGATGGTTACCTGAGCGTCCGGGAAGAGTTCCTTAACCGCCTGCGCCATCAGGTGAGCCGTGGAGTGGCGGATCACCTCAATGCCCTCCTGGTCACGGTCCGTCACAATCGCCACTTCCGCATCATCGTCGATGGTATAGCCGGTATCCACCAGCCGGCCATCAACCTTGCCTACCACGGCGGCTTTGGCCAGACCAGTACCGATGCTGCGGGCCACTTCCTCGACGGTAACGGGGTGGTCGAAAGTGCGCTGACTGCCGTCCGGCAGGGTAATCACGGGCATAAACAGGCTCCTGTCAGTGGTGATCCCCACGAAAGATCACATGAATGTTGGTAAGCGGAGAATTCTAACAACGGAAAAGCCGCACGGCCATCCGGATTCACCACGAATCCGGCGGCACGTGCGGCCCTTGCCTGCGTAGAACCGTTCTATTACGGGCCGTTGCCTGCTTTCGCCGCAATCTTTTCCGGCTTGAGCAGGAACCGCGCCAGAGCCGGCATCAGCCAGATGGCACCGACCATATTCCAGAGGAACATGAAGGTCAGCAGCAGGCCCATGTCCGCCTGGAACTTGATCGGCGACAGCATCCAGGTGAACACGCCCAGCGCCAGTGTGATGCCCGTGAAGGCTACGGCCTTGCCGGTGCTGCGCAGCGTCTCGAAGTAGGCCTCCTGCAGCGGATAGCCTGCTTTCAGGAAGCGCTCCAGCTTGCTGAACATATAGATACCGTAGTCCACACCAATGCCCACGCCCAGCGCGATGACCGGCAGCGTGGCGACCTTGATGCCAATGCCGGCCTGGGCCATGAGGGCTTCGGCGATGATCGAGGTCAGGCCCAGCGGCAGGATGACACAGAGCACGGCCCGCACGGAGCGGAAGCTGATCAGGCAAAGCAGCGAGACCACACCGTAGACGGCCAGAAGCATCTTGTTCTTGGCACTGGCAATCACCTCGTTGGTGGCAGCCTCAACACCAGCATTGCCCGCACCCAGCAGGAAACGGTGCCGTTCGTTGTTGTACTCATCCGCAAAGTCCTCCACCTCGTCGGTCACGCGGCGCAGGGTCTCCGCCTTGTGATCGTCGAGATAGGCCACCAGCGGCGTCAGGCTGCAATCGGTGTTGATCATGCCACTCGGCGCCTGCCGGATGGAGGCATTGATGATGGTCTGGTTCCGGGATATCTCGTACCAGTTCCAGTTGCCCTCATTGAGCGCCCGGGTCACGATCTTGGAAACATCCGCCAGCGAGCCGGTCGACTCCACCCCTTCGGTGTTCGCCAGCCGCCACTGGAGCCGGTCCAGGGAACGCAGCACCGGATACTCGGTACAGGTCTCGCTGGGTGTCTCAACCATGACCACCAGCACGTCCGCGGACTGGCTGTAATTGTCCACAATGAAGCGGTTGTCCTGGTTGTACTGGCTGTCAGGCCGCAGTTCGGGGGCGCCCTGGTCCAGGTCCCCGACCTTGAGATCCTGCTTGTAGTACATGGCGACTCCAAAGCCCACCACTGCGATCAGCAGTGAAACCGGCGCCACGCCCGGATGGGCGAAGTAGGACATGAGACGCCACTTGCGGTCCGCCCCACCCTCGTGGTTCTGCACATGCTTGACGCCACCCTTGGTGATCCCGATGTAGGACATGATCACCGGATGCAGGACCAGGTTGGTGATGATGATCACCGCCACCCCGATGCCGGCCGCCACAGCCAGATCCCGGATCACGTCGATCTCGATGAACAGCAGCGTCAGGAAACCGAAGGCGTCGCTCACCAGTGCCACGATCCCCGGGATGTAAAGGGATCGGAATGCCAGACGGGCGCTGGTCAGCGGGTCAAAACCCTTGGCCGCCTCCAGCGCCATGGCATTGACCACCTGCACCCCGTGACTGATCCCAATGGCAAACACCAGGAATGGCACCAGGACCGAGTAGGGATCCAGGCCATAGCCAAGCAGGCGCAGAATGCCCATCTGCCAGAAAACCGCGATGATGGAGACGATCACCGGCACCACGGTTCCGGCGATGCAGCGCGAATACCAGAACAGGAACACCGTCGTCAGCACAATGGTGATCAGCGCGAACAGCGCGACGGACTCGATACCCTCAATCAGGTCGCCAACCAGTTTGGCGAAGCCGACAATGTGGATGTCGACGCTGGGGTTCTGTTCCTCAAACTGCTGGCGGATCTTCTCCTCCAGCTGGCGTGAGAAATTCCGGTAATCGATGGGTTCGCCCGTTTCCGGGTTGCGCTCAAGCAGTGGCGCGTAGATGATCGAGGACTCGAAATCATCCGCTACCAGTGACCCGATGGTGCTGGAGCGCAGGACGTTGTCCCGCAGTTGGTCCAGCGACTCCTCGGAGCCGTTATAGTCGTCCGGTATGACGGTACCGCCCTGGAACCCCTCCTCGGTCACCTCCTGCCACCGGACGTTGGGCGTCCAGAGCGATTTCAGGCCGGAGCGATTGACGCCATTGAGATAGAAGACCTCGTCCGTGATCTTCTCCAGGGTCTCCATGTACTCCTTTTCGAAAATGGTGCCGTCCTCGTTCTCAACGGCAATCCGCACGAAGTTACCGAGATTCGAGAGATCCTCCCGGTGCTCCATCATATTGACGATGTAGGGATGCTCCAGCGGTATGAGCCGCTCGAAGCTGGCATCGGGCTGGATCTTCACCGCGTTGTAGCCGAGAAACAGGGTCAGCGCGAGAAAGACGATCAGGATGATCGGCCTGCTATTGAAAATCAGCCGCTCAATCATGGGCTCAGCGCCCGCGGACGGAGCGCGTCGCTCGCCGTCGGAGTTCCAATTAGACATTCAGTAAATCCTCAAACCGTTTTGCTGGGGTACTGCTGCGGTTCAGTTGCGTTCGGGCGTCGGCGGGTCCGTTTCCTGACCCTTGCCGCGGCGGTCCGTACGGACCGCGCCGCGCTCACCCACCAGCACCAGGCCGTCATCGGGAATCAGTGTCACGCCCACATAGGAGTGCCGGGCCGGACGGACGTACTCGGAAAAGCTCTTCCCCCCGTCATCGCTGTAAACGACAGCGCCGTCGTTGGCCACAATGACCACTTCGCCACTGTCATTCACATCACCGGCATTGAGCGTGCGGTCACTGTCTGAATCCACGGACGTCCACTCCTCGCCGTTCTCGGAACGGTAGATGTTGCCGCGGAGGCCATAGGCGAGCACGCCACCATCACCGGTGCCGACAACACCGAAGAAGGAGCCGGGATAACCGGGTTCAATGGTTTCCCAGCTGCTGCCATCATCGGTTGATCGATAGACGAAGCCGGATTCGCCGGCAATATAGAGGTCATCGCCCTCAACCTGTGTAATCTCGTTGAGGTGGAAGCGGCTTGGGTTATCAATACGCCCGGAAAGGGGCTGCCAGGTCTCACCGCCGTCCTGGGTCCGATAGATGAGGTTATAGGCGCCAATGGCGATACCATACTCAGCGTCCCGGAACCAGACGTCCAGCATCGGCTGCCAGGGACCGAACCGGTCCAGATCCTCCTGGAGGATGTCGCGCGTATAGACCAGGTCATCCAGCTCCCACTCCAGATCCGAGATCCGGTCCTCATCCTCGGCGGCGTTAATCTCCGCCTCCTTGGACTCGATCCGCTCCTCATACTGGGACACCAGCATCGGGATGCCATCACGCCCGTCAAACTGGTGATTCCAGGTCTCGCCACCGTCACTGGTGTGCAGGATCACACCACTGTGACCAACGGCCCAACCCTCTTCGGTGTTCCCCTCCGGAAAATCAACGCCAGTCAGGGTTGTTGAAACAGGCACCTCGGCTTGGGTCCAGCTTTCGCCGCCATTATCGGAGTAGACGATATGGCCACGCTCACCCACGGCCACCAGCCGCTCACCGGCGTACTCCACATCCAGCAACAGGGACCCGGCCGCAAGATCAGTCTCCAGTGCAGGGACCTCAAGGACGTCGCCCACACCATGCGCCGATCCGGCACCCCCGACAGCAATGGCCACTGTCACACCAATGCCGATAATACGTTTCCTGGTTCGAGAGAACATTCAGACTGCCTTTCTGATTGAACTGATTTAACAGGAACCCTGACACCAACAGACCCGGACTGTGCCGGGTCTGTTCGCATCGGGTCAGCGACGTCCCCTGCGCCGGAGCGCCTGGGGTGAGAAATAGCGCTTGTTCGGGACGCGATCCGTGAACACCAGGGTTTCCCCCTCTTCAGTATCAAGCCCCTGCACGTGGTAACGCTTGGACTGGAGATCATGGAACACGTCAAGCGCCGTCCAGACCGTCGGAACCTCGTAATAGCTCTTTTCCATGGCCTGGCTTACACGCCAGAGCTCGCCCCGACCGTCATACTGGTCGACACTCACCACCTTCCAGCTGTCCGCATCGATGTAGAACACGCGGCGCGAGAAGATATGACGCTCATCGTCCTTGAGATTCGCCTCAACAACATGCACGCGGTGCCGCTCCCAGCGCTGGAGATCCGGATTCAGATGCTTGGTACCGAGGATCTTTTCGTACTCAAGTCCGTCCTGTGCAATCTCATAGTTGTTATACGGGATGTAATACTGCTGAACGCCCCGATATTCCCAGTTGTATTTGTCCAGCGCGCCATTGAACAGGTCAGTTTCGTCCGCGGTTCGGAGATTGTCTGCCGCCGCAATCGGAGAGTCGTAAGCCAGGTTCGGCGCACGGCGCACCCGCCGCTGGCCGGCGTTGTAACCCCAGGCGCGGCGCGGCTCCTTGACCTGGTTCAGGGTCTCGTGGATCAGAACCGCCCCTCCGGCCAGACGGGCGGGGGATGTAGTCCGCGACAGATAGTAGAACAGCGTATTGTCCAGCGTGCTCTCATCGCCTTCCGGGTTGTAGAAGTTGTAGAACAGCTCCTGCTCGGACATGGTCATGCTGTAGTCGCCATCCGTCTCAACCGCCACTTCACCGGAACGGCGCTCGACGTAGATGCCACGCCAGCTTGTGAGGTGGTTCCACATGGCCTGCTGCGCCTGCTCCTCGTTGCTGCCATGCAGAATCGGGAACGGAATGCCCCCGTAGGCGCCGTCAATCCCGTTGCCACCCCCCACAAGCTCCGCGTCCGTGGCGTTATCCTCGATGTTGTCCAGAATCCACTCCGGCCAGGCCATGGTCCGGCGTGAGGGGTAGACATTGATCTCGTAGGTATCCGGATAGGCCTGCAGGAGGGCCTTGGTCCCCTTGGTCAGATACTCATCGTACTGCTCCATGTTATCCGCCGTGACCGTGTGACGGATCTCATCGTCCGGGAAGGGGTTGGGGTGGAAGTCCCCCGATTCGCCGTAATCCACGTTGTCCGGCGGCTCCGGCAGCCCGCCGTCATAGGCCGGAATCACGCCATCATCGCTGCCCGCTCGCAGGGCACCGAAACGGGTGATCTCTCCGCCACCCAGTCGCTGCGCCTCGGACTGGGAAACTTCCGCTGTCAGGCTGCCCGAGCCCAGCATCAAACCACCGGTAACAGCGGCAATCAGGGTAATGTTCAGGCGTGGTGCTTTCATTCGCATCGTTGGGATCCTGTTGTTGTTGTGCACCCGACCGTGGAAACGGCGCTGGTTGCAGACACGACTCTCCGAAAGCGTAGACGATTGCACCGCTTTGTCCATTCACCGGCGCATCAGCCGGATTCGCCCAGGCTCTTGGTAACAACCTCGTAGAGATCCCGGGAAAGGTCCGGCAGATCCCGCAGCTCCCGCAGGATGCCTGCCATGGAATCACGCAGGTGCGGTGCGTACTGGCGCCACCGTGTCAGTGGCTGAGCCAGCTGTGCCGAGATCTGTGGATTGAAGGCATCCAGTCTGCGGATCTGCTCACCCAGGAAGCGGTGCCCACTGCCATCCGGGCTGTGGAAGTGCGTCAGATTGCGGCCCGCGAAGACGCCGATAACCATACGAACCTTGTTGGGGTTTTTCCAATCGAAGGCGGGATGCGCCAGCAGTTCTGTGACACAGTTCACATTCCCTATCCAGGGGCTTCCGGACTGGACCGCAAACCACTGCTCGACCACCTGGGGGTCGTGGTGCCAGTCCGCATGGAACCGCGCAAGCGCGTCCTCGCGCTCCTGACTGAAGGGCGAGTCAACCAGCGCCTTGAGGGCCGCCAGACGATCCGTCATGTTGGTGGCCTGCTCAAACTGGGCAAGCGCCTGCTCGCGGCCCTGCTCATCACCGATACGGGTCAGCAGCGTCAGCGCGCTGTTGCTCAGGGAGCGGGCGGCCACCTGCCCGGGCTCAAATGCATAGCTGCCGCCCGGATGATGGTCCGCCCTCACCTGCACCAGCTCATCCCGCAAGGCTCTGGCAACGGTCTGCTCCACCTGGTGGCGGGCCCCATCAATGGCTGCCACATCCGCCTCGTCGGTCAGCTCAATGAGCCAGGCCGTTGAAGGCAGCGCCAGCATGCGGGCCACCATGGCGCGATCCAGCCCCGGTGTGGTCAGCAGTGTCCGGTAGGCCTCGACCAGTCGCGGATCCACTTCCGTGTCACGCCCCTGCTGGATTGACAGGATCACATCCACCGCCAGCTTCTGCCCAGCATCCCAGCGATTGAATCCGTCCGGATCACGGCTCATCAGGAACATGAGCTGATCCCGCGTCCAGGGGTAGTCAAGCTTCACCGGCGCCGAGAACCCGCGCAACAGCGAGGGCACAGGGCGCTCTGCCAGCCCGCTGAACTGGAAGCTGTGCTCATCACCAGTCAGCTCGAGCACTGTTTCCGTATTCTGCTCAGCATCCAGTGGCAGGGCTTCCCCGTCACTGGCGATAAGCCCCATGCGCACCGGGATGTGGAACGGTTCCTTGTGGCTCTGCCCAGGGGTTGCAGGGCATGACTGGCGGATAGTCAGCGTGTAGGTTCCGGATTCGGCGTCGAACGTATCCGTAACGCGCAGCTCAGGCGTCCCCGCCTGCTCATACCAGCGCCGGAACTGGGTGAGGTCACGGCTGCTGGCATCCTCCATGGCGCTGACGAAATCATCGGTGGTGACGGCCTGGCCGTCATGGCGGGCGAAGTAGAGGTCACTGCCTTCCCGGAACATGTCCGGCCCCAGCAGGGTATGGATCATCCGCACCACTTCGGCCCCCTTCTCGTACACCGTCAGAGTGTAGAAGTTGGCGATCTCAATGTAGGAATCCGGGCGTACCGGATGCGCCATGGGCCCGGCATCCTCGGCGAACTGAGCCGTGCGCAGCATGTTCACATGATCGATGCGCTGGACCGTGGGCGACCCCATGTCCGCGGAGAACTGGTTGTCCCGGAAGACGGT
>ENA-ORDC01000861-ORDC01000861.1-marine-metagenome-genome-assembly--contig:-NODE-861-length-25823-cov-6.968539_pt1 | contig 25823 bp, 25 predicted proteins | sample MGYA00237783_ERZ508515 | MGnify/ENA primary metagenome ERZ508515 (study PRJEB26186, sample SAMN06268792) | marine metagenome | isolation source: Eden Landing Ponds, San Francisco, CA, USA | place... | reverse complement strand
CGTTCCGGTGTTGCCACCGGTGCCGCCACCGCCGCCGAGGCCGCCGACGAAGACGGCGATAAGTGCGAGGCGCGCCCATCGACCCGCGTCGAACGGGAGGAGGAGCGACGCCGTGGCGTCACGAGCGTCGTCGAGGGCGTCGATTGCTTTCCAACTCATGAGTGACAATGCGACGCCGCGCGAAATAAAGCTGTTCGAGAGTTAAGGTGTTTCTCGCACTCGGTCGCTTCGGGCCGCTCTGGAGCGCTTCGGACCGCTCGGACTCTGTCGCCCGGAGTGCATCGCCCACGAGGAGGGTACACCGCCGTCCCGAGCCGACACGCTCAGGGGAGTCCGGTTCGAACGCTCGGCTCACATGGTAGGTGTCGAAACCGCGCTTCGTCTCGGCGGCGGCCTCGTGTTGTTGCTCGCGAACGCCTTCTTCGTCGTCTCCGAGTTCGCGATGACGCGCGTCCCGCAGTTCGAGGAGTCCGCCTTCGAGGGCTCCCGCGGTCTCGAACTCGCGTGGGAGATGACAGAGCGACTCGAGGTGTATCTCTCGGGCTGTCAGGTCGGGATTACCATCGCGAGTGTCGGCCTCGGCGTCGTCGCCGAACCGGCGGTCGCGGCCACCTTCGACGCGGTCCTCGGCGGCGGCGGGGCGGCGGGTTCCCACACGTCGCTGTCGGTCGGACTGGCGCTCGTCGTCATCAACCTCTCGCACGTCGTCCTCGGCGAGCAGGTGCCGACGTACCTCGGCGTCGAGCGCTCCCGCGCGGTGGCGAAATACACCGCGCCCGTCCTCTACGGGTGGACGAAGCTGATGTACCCGGTCATCGTCGTCGCCGACTGGCTGGCAAAGCGCCTGCTGTCGCTCGGCGGCGTGGAGATAACCCGGTCGTGGCAGGAGGCCGAACTCGACGACGAGGACGGCGACGGCTCCGCGGGCGAGGGCACCCGACTCAGTCGCGGCGAGGTCCGAAGCCAGATGGGGGACGTCCTCTCGCAGGGCTCGCTTCCGAAGGACCGCCGCGAGGAGGTGCTCAACGCGCTCCGAATCGGGGAGTTACCCGTCCGCGACGTGATGGTCCCCGCGGACCACGTCGTCGCGCTCTCGGCCGACGCGCCCACGGACGATAACCTCGAACGCGTCCGGACGAACCCCCAGCACTCGCGGTTCCCGCTCGTCGGCGAGTCGCTCGACGACGTGCGTGGCGTCGTCTACGCGCCGACGGTGCTCTCGAACATCGACCGCCTCCAGTCGGGCGACCGCCGCCTCGACGACATCGCCGCGCCCCCGCTTTCGGTCCCCTCGGACCTCTCGGTCAGCGACCTCATCGACCGGTTTCAGGAGGAAAATCAGGAGCTCGCCATGGTCCGCGACCCCGAAAGCGACTCCGTTGTCGGCCTCGTGACCGCCTCCGACGCCTTCGAGTCCATCACCGGCCAGCTCTACGACCCGCTGGACCTCGGAGCGTAGGCCGCCCTCGTCTGGGCCAACCGGACGGTTCGCGCCCCGACGCGCTCCCGCGGACCGCCCACGCTTTTCCCTCGCCGCCCGTATCCACTCGCATGACGCCCTTCGAACGACGGGCCCGCGCGTGTCAGGAGCGACTGGCCGACGCGGACGCCGACGCAACCGTGCTGTTTCCCAGCCGAAACCTGCTGTACCTCTCTGGGTTCGACGAGGAACCCGCCGAACGCCATCTGCTCTGTTTCGTCCCCCGCGAGGGCGACCCGGTGTTTCTCGTCCCCGACCTCTACGAGACGCAGGTCCGCGCGGAGTCGTGGCTCGCCGACGTGCGCACGTGGAGCGACGAGGACGACCCACGTGAGGCTCTCGCCGACGTGGTCTCGGACCTCGACCTCGCGGGCGGGCGCGTCCTCGTCGACGACACGATGTGGGCGCGCTTCTCGCAGGACCTCCGGGCGGCGCTCCCCGCCGCCGACTTCGGCCTCGCCAGCGAAGTCATCGCCCCGCTCCGCGCGCGGAAAGACGACGCCGAACTCGACGCGCTCCGCCGCGCCGGGGCGACCGTCGACCGCGCGGTCGAGCGCGTCCGCGACATGGGCGCGGACGTCGTCGGCATGACCGAGAACGAACTCGCCGCGGAAATCGAGCGCCTCCTCGCCGACGAGGGCGGCGAGGGGATTCCCTTCGGCCCGCTCGTCGGCTCCGGCCCGAACGGGGCGATGCCGCACCACAGCCACGGCGACCGCGTCATCCAGTCGGGCGACCCGGTCGTCCTCGACTTCGGCACCGTCGTCGACCACTACCCGAGCGACCAGACGCGGACCGTGGTCTTCGCCGGCGAGCCCCCCGCGGCGTTCGCCGAGGTCCACGGGGTCGTCCAAGCGGCCCGGACCGCCGCCGTCGAGACCGTCGAACCGGGCGTCGCCGCCGGCGACGTCGACCGCGCGGCCCGCGAGGTCATCGAGGAGGCGGGCTACGGCGACCGCTTCATCCACCGGACCGGCCACGGCGTCGGCCTCGACGTGCACGAAGAGCCGTACATCGTCGCCGGGAGCGACCGCGAACTCGAAGTCGGGAACGTCTTCAGCGTCGAACCGGGCGTCTATCTCCCCGACGAGTTCGGCGTCCGAATCGAGGACCTCGTCGTCGTCACCGAAAACGGCGCGGAACTCCTGAACGACACCGACCGCGGCTGGCGCTGTTGACCGAAAACTGTTAATTCGCTGATGACCGTAGCGGGCGCATGGTCTCTCGACAGACGCTCGTCGTCACCGGGTTCGTCCTCGCCGCCCTCCCCGTCGCGTACCTCGTCGAGGTCGCCACCGGCGAGTTCGCTCTCTCGTTTTTCGCGTTACTCGCGGTCGGCGTCGGTGCACCGTCACTCGTCAACGACTACCTCGACGGGCGCGAGGGTGGCCAGAACGGGGTCTGAGTCGGAAAAAAGCGGTCGGTGTCGCCGAACGCGGCGGCGAACCCGAACGGGTGCGCCGGTCGTTACTCGCCGTCGGCGTCGGCCGACCCGTCGTCAGCCGCACCGCCGTCGGACGGTTCGATGTCCCCGATGAGGGCGTCGATGTCGGCGTGTTCGTACAGCAGGTCGCGCATCCGGTTGACCGTGCGCTCGTCGCGGGTGCGACCCGTGCTGACGATGTCCTCGGCGCGGTCGGTCACCGAGAGCGTGTCGCCGTTGACGAGGAGCACCGGGACGCCCTTCTCTTCGGCCTTGCCGATGACGGCTCCGACGGGTCGGTGGCCGCCGGTGAGGATGATGCACTTGACGCCGGGGGCTTCGAGCGCGGCGCGCTGGATGTTCGCGCGGTCGCCGCCGGTGATGACCGCGGCGTTCTTGGTACGGCGGAAGTAGCGGAGCGCCGCGTCGCCGCCCATCGCGCCGACGAGGAAGCGCTCGACGAAGGCGTCGGTCGGCGCGTCGGTGGCGAGGTCCGCGCCGAGTTCGTTCGCGAGCTCCTCGACGGTGACGCCCGCGAGGTCCTTCTCGGTCGGGACGACGCCGAGGACGGGGACGCCGCGGGCTTCGAGGAACGGCGCGACCTCGGTTTCGAGTTCGTCGTAGGCGGCGTCGCTCACGCGGTTGAACACGACGCCGGCGAGGCGGTCGGGGCCGATGTCTTCGACCGCCGCGACCACGTCGTCGAGGTCGCTCGGGTGCTGGTAGTCGGCGACGAGGACGACCTCGGCGTCGAGGAGGTCCGCCACGTCGCCGTCGGTGAGGTCGACGATGCCGCCGGTGCGGTAGGAGCCGCCGCCCTCGACGAGCATCAGGTCCTTACCGGCCGAGATGTCCTCGAAGTGGTGGGCGATGACCTCCGAGAGTTCCTCGGCGTTCTCCTTGCCGCGGACCGCGCCCTGGATGAACGTCGGGGAGTAGACGACGGGTTCGAGCTGGTGCATCTCCGCGTCGATGTCGAGCAGTTCGCGGGCGAGCATCGGGTCCTCGTCGAGCGTCTTGCCGGTGCTGGACTGCAGGCGGGTGCCCTTGGGCTTCATGTAGCCAACGTCCAGTCCGCGCTCCTTGGCGAGGACGCCGAGTGCGAGCGTGATTGCGGTCTTCCCGGTGCTTTCTCCGGTCGAGGTGACGAGTACCGTGTTCATTGTTGAATGGTAGGGTGGTGAAGTGTTTAAAGTTCGTCCGGGTCGACGGTGAGTCGAACGTCGACGGCCTTCACGCCGTCCGGCAGGGTGACAAGCGGGTTGATGTCGAGTTCGAGGATGGCCGGGAAGTCGGTGACGAGCTGGGAGAGCCGCTGGATGGTCTCCGTGATGCCACCGATGTCGACCGGGTCGTTCCCACGGGCACCGCGGAGCATCGGCGCGGCGTCGATCTCCTTCGTCATGTCCTCGGCTTCGGTCTCGGAGACGGGCGCGACGCGGAACGTCGTGTCTTCGAGGATTTCCACGAAGATGCCGCCGAGGCCGAACATCATGAGCGGGCCGAACTGCGGGTCGCGGTTCATGCCGACGATGGTCTCGACGCCGTCGTCGAGATTCACCATCTCCTGGACCTGCACGCCGAGGATGTTGGCGTCGGGCTGGTAGTTCTTCGCGCGGGTGATGAGGTCCTCGTAGGCGTCGTAGACGTCCTCGTTTCCGACGCCGACTTTGACGCCGCCGATGTCGGACTTGTGGAGGATGTCCGGGCTGACGATTTTCATCACGACGTCCCCGTCGATGCGTTCGGCGACTTCCAGCGCGTCGGCGGGGTCGTCGACGATGTCGCCGGCCGGCGTCTCGATACCGTAGGCGTCGAGCAGTTCCATCGCCTCGACGCCGAGTCGGGTCTCGTCGCGGTCTTTGACGGTTTCGAGGATGTCACGGGCGCGCTCGCGGTCCACGTCGTACTCGGTGGGCGCGTCGTACTCGCGCTGGCGGATGTCGGCGTACTTCGAGAGCGCTTCGAGCCCGTCGACGGCGCGCGAGGGGTCGAAGTAGTTCGGAATGCCGGCGTCTTTCATCACGTCGGACGCGGCGTCGACACGCTCGCCGCCCATGAAACAGGCGGCGATGGGCTTGTCGTGTTTCTCCTGTAGCTCGACGGTGTCGGCGGCGAGCTGGTTGTAGTCGAGGACGGCCGTCGGGCAGGTCAACACGAGCGCCATGCCGACGTTGTCGTCGGCGAGCGCCACGTCGAGGGCCTCCTTGAACCGGGCGTTGTCGGCGTCGCCGACGATGTCGACCGGGTTGTAGATGTTCCCCTCGGCGGGGAGCGACTCGGTGAAGGCTTCGAGCGTCTCGTCGGTGAAGTCGGCCATCTTCAGTTCCGACTCGCCGATGGCGTCGGTCGTCATGACGCCGGGGCCGCCGGCGTTCGTGATGACGGCCACGTCCTTGTTCTCGGGGAGCGGCTGGTCGCCCAGCACGCGGGCGGTGTCGAACAGGTGCTGGACGGACTCCGCGCGGATGACGCCCGCCTGTTCGAGACCGGCCTCGTAGGCGGCGTCGGAGCCGGCGATGGTTCCGGTGTGCGAGGAGGCGGCCTGCGCGCCGGCGTCGGTCTTGCCGGACTTGACGAGGACGATGGGCGTGTCCTTCGTCACGTCGCGGGCGGAGTCGATGAACTCGCGGCCCGCCGAGATGCCTTCGAGGTAGCCGATGATGACCTCGGTGTCGGGGTCGTCGTTCCACGTCTCGATGAAGTCGGCCTCGTCGAGGACGGCCTTGTTACCCAGCGAGACGATGTCCTTGAAGCCGATGTCCTCGTCGTTGGCCCAGTCGATGACGGCCGTGATGAACGCGCCCGACTGGCTCATGAAGGACATGTTGCCGTCGAGGGCCATGTCGGGGCCGAACGTCGCGTTCATGCCCACGTCCGTGTTCATGATGCCCAGACTGTTCGGGCCGACGACGTTGAGGTCGTACTCCTCGGCGATATCGCGGAGCTCCTGCTCGCGGGCGGCTCCCTCGCTACCCGTCTCGCCGAAGCCGGCGGTGATGACGACCACGTTCTCGATGCCCGCTTCCCCGGCGGACTTCATCGCCGGCAGGACGACCTTCGGGGGAACGACGATGACCGCGAGGTCGGCGTCCGTCTCGCCGACGTCGCCGTAGCACTGCAGGCCGAACAGTTCGTCGTACTTGGGGTTGACCGGAACGACCTCACCGTCGAACTCGTCGATGAGGTTGTCCATGATTGCCCGCCCGATTGCTCCTTCGCGCTCGGTCGCACCGACCACCGCGATTCGGTTCGGCGCGAACAATTCGGATAGCTCTCCCATTACCTGTTGCTTCCCGTCATTGACTGATAAACTCGGTGGTGTGGGCCGTCTCACGGCCTTTGGTGGCACGATACAGTAGTGCAATTAATCGGGATGGTTCGCGAGTTAGACCACAGAATTGGGCCAGTGACGCTCGTCAGTCGGAGCGGTGTCGCCGACCCGGAGCGGCCAAACGCATAACTTCGGCCCCCGAAAATCACGGGCTATGTCGACACCCACCGACGACACGCCCTTCCACCGAACTGCCGGCGCGAAAGTCGCCGTCGCGGTCTTCCTCGCGCTGACGCTCGCCTACGCGCTTCTCATCGCCCAGCAGATTCTCGCGTGGGTGTTCCTCGTCGTCATCGCCGTCGTGCTCTGGTACGCCGCAAGACTCGTCGTCGCCGTGGAGGAAATCGCGACACAGCTCGGCCGCCTCGCCGACGAGCGCGCCGATTCCCGCGACCGCGGGGACGAATCAAGCAGGGATTAAACCGCGGCCGACGCGCCCGAATCCGAGACGGTCTCGCCCGCGAGTCGGTCGGACGAGCATTCAGAAATCCACCGCGAAAACCGGCTGTTCGTCCGTTTTCGCCGAGTATCGGCGAACTCTGAGGGTACCGATTACGGGATAATTTCAGTAGCGGTTCCCACATTATTAACTAACTGTCAGGAGCGCGATGTCCCACCCGCAACAATGTACCCGTTACAAGTCACGTTGACCGAGTCCATCGCAGAGTTGACCAACGCCGTGCTCGCGTTCGTTCCGCGGCTCGTGGGCGCGCTGTTAATCCTCATCGTCGGCTGGTTCATCGGGAGTATCACGGCCCGTCTCATCACGCGACTCGCCGACCGCGTCGAGGTCGACAAGGCGGTGTTGGCGACGCCCGTCGGGAAGATTCTCGGTGGGACTGAAAAGGCCGTCTCGGGCGCGTTCGGGACGCTCGGCAAGTGGTTCGTCTACGCCATCGCCGTCCTCGCGGCGGCCGACGTCCTCGCGGTCGACCTGTTCTCTCAGTGGGTCTCGACCGCGGCGTCGTACGCGCCGTCGTTCGTGGCCGGCCTGCTCGTCATCGTCCTCGGGTTCGTCGTCGCCGACTTCATCGGTGACGCCATCACTCGGACCCGCGCGGCGACCGAGACGCCGTACACGAGCGCGTTCGCGGTCGGCACCCGGATGTTCCTCTACTTCACCGCCGTCGTCATCGGCCTGAGCACGATGGGCATCGACGTGGCTATCCTGTTCACCATCGCGCAGGCGTTCGCGTGGGGCATCGCCGCGGCCCTCGCCATCGGCGTCGGCGGCGCGGTCGCCTTCGGCGCGCGCGACTACGTCTCGGCCAACGTCGAGCGTTGGATGGGTTCGGCCCGCTCCGTCGCGGCCACCCCCGTCTCCCCGGTGGGCGGCGACACCGACACCCCCGAGGGCGCGTCGGCGGCCGACGACTGAGCACGCTCCGCCCGGTGCGTCCAGTGCGCCCGATGCGAGCGCACCGCGGCACCGACGCCTTTCTTCACTGACTCCCCCCGCCGAGCCGCCGCTCGTGCCGATATATCAGAATAGTTATTTTAATACCGAATCGTACTTTTTGGCCTGTCTAAACCACTTGAAGCCTTCTACCCGACATTCAAAGTTTTAGGTAAGCCAAAAATATCTGGGATATGATAATACTTATCGGCACCGAGTGGCTACGGTCGGTATGGACCAGTTTGCCGCTCTCACGTTCGTCTTTCTCGCCGGGCTCGTCACGGCCATCGCGACCGGTCTCGGCGCGATTCCGTTCTTCTTCGTCTCGGACGTGAGCGACCGCTGGAACGTGGCGCTGTGGGGTATCGCCTCGGGCATCATGGTGTCGGCGTCGCTGTTCGGCCTCGTCTCCGAGGGGCTCGCCAACGGGACGCCGCTCCAACTCGGTATCGGGATGCTCGCGGGCGTCGCGCTCGTCCTCGTCGCCCACCGCGTCATCGAGGGCGCAGACGTCAACCCGAAGCAGTACGAGGAGGCCGACTTCCGCAAACTGCTTTTGATTCTCGGCATCCTCACCGTCCACAGCTTCCCCGAGGGCGTCGCCGTCGGCGTCTCCTTCGCCGACCTCGGCCTCGACGGCGGTATCCAACTGTTCGGCTTCGTCGTCCCGCTACTCGCCGTGTTCATGACGATTGCCATCTCGATTCACAACGTCCCCGAAGGGCTGGCCATCTCCATCCCGCTCCGGTCGATGGAGGTCTCGAACTGGAAGCTCGTCTGGTGGGCCATCTTCTCCAGTCTGCCCCAGCCCATCGGCGCGGTCATCGCCTTCTACTTCGTCCGCATCGCCCGGGAGTTCCTCCCGTTCGGCTTCGGCTTCGCCGCGGGCGCGATGGTCTTTCTCGTCCTCACGGAGTTCATCCCCGAGGCGCTCGAACTCGGCGAGCGCCTCCCGCGCGGCGGCCGGGTCGAACTGCTCGCCGGGCTCGTCGCCGGCTTCGCCGTCATGGTTCCGCTGGCGTTCATCTGAGCGCGGTGGACCCGCCGCAACGACTCACGACTCAGACGCGGGGCTCTCGCCTTCGACTCGGAACGGCAGAGAAAACAGCGACCGCGACCCCGACTCAGTGCGAGTGGCCGAGCGCGTCCGAGAGCGGGACGCCGAAGCGGTCCTCGAACAGCTCTTCCATCGCCTCGTTGATTTCGGCGATGTCGGCCGGCGCGCCGCCCTCGCTGTGGTGAGCGACGACGTGCGCCTGCTGTGCGAACGCCTGCACGACGACGTCGGCGACGACGTCGGTCGGGTCTTCGCCCTGCTCCGAGAAGATGTCGACGAGGCCCGCGGGGAGTTCCAGCGCTTCGGTGTCTCCGTTCGGTCCCTCGATGGTGTACGTCTCAGTTTCGACCATGCCACCACGTGGGGTCGGCCGCGGGTTAAGGCTTGAGTTTGCGCGTCGGGGGCGACGACTCGCCCGCGCACCGCAGGCGGGCGGTGTGCGCCTCTCAGTCGGTTCGCGGAATCGCCACCGTCCCCGCCGCGAAAAAGGCGACTGCGAGCGCCGCGAGCACCGCGAGGTTCGTGAGCCAGTCGCCGCCGCCGTACGTGAGCGCCCGGACGCCCCGGGCGAAGTACGTGAGCGGCGAGAGGTTCAGCGCCGGGACGAACCACGCCGGGAGCAGATCGGGCGTCACGAACGTCTCCGAGAGGAACAGCAGGGGGAGCGCGATGGCGTTGCTCGCGGCGATGACGCCGTCCTGCGAGTCGGCGACGCTCCCGATGACGGCCCCGAGGCCGCAAAAGAGTGTCACGCCGAGCGCGACGAAGGGGACGATGGCGAGCGTCGCGGGCGTCAGCGGAATCGACGCGCCCGTCACGAGCGCCGACAGCGCGAGGAGCAACAGCGCCGCGAGGCCGATGACGACGACGTTGACGAGCGAGTGCGCGAGGAGCCACTCGGCGCGCGACAGCGGCGTCGTCGCCAGCTTCTCGAAGCGGCTTCCCTCGCGGTGGCGGGCGATGGTGCTTCCGACGCGAGACAGCGGGGTGAAAAGCACGACGACCGCGAGGTAGCCGGCGATGTAGTACTCCCTCGGCTCGGCGAACAGGCCGCCGCCGGTCGGCTGGGTCTGCACGAGCGCCCCGAAGATGACGACGATGATGGCGGGGAAGAAGAACGTGAAGAAGACCGCCGTCCGCCGCCGGAGGAACGCGTGCCACGAGGCGACGAACTCCGAGCGGACGCGGGCGACGACGCTCATCTGTCACCCCCGACCGCGGCGGCCGCGGCGGGGCGGGCCGCCTCGAACTGCTCGCCGGTCAGAGAGAGGTAAACCTCTTCGAGCCCGGGCTGTTTCCAGACGAGCGACTCGTAGACGACGCCCGCGTCGTCGAAGGCGGCGACCACGTCGCCGATGTCGCGCGGGCCGACGCCGTGGACGGTGATGCCGTCTCCCGACACCGTCGCGTCGAGCGCGGCCGGGAGCGACACCGATTCGAGGGCCGCGTCGGCGTCGCTGTCGGTCCGGACGACGAGACGGCTCTCGCCGCCGTACTCGGAAACGAGGTCGTCCGGCCGGCCGACCGTGACGAGTTCGCCCGCGTTGAGCAGGCCCACGCGGTCGGCGAGGCGCTCTATCTCCGCCATGGAATGGCTGGTGAGAAACACCGTCGTCCCGCCGGCGGCGAGGCCCTCGACGAGCCCCCACAGCGACCGCCGACCCGCGGGGTCGATACCGGTGGTCGGTTCGTCCAAGAACAGCACGTCGGGGTCGTTGACGAGCGTCAGCGCGATACAGGCGCGGCGCTGTTGGCCGCCCGAGAGGTTCTCGTACCACGTGTCGGCGGCGTCGGCGAGACCGACCTCGGCGAGCACCGCCTCGGGGTCGCGGGCGTCGTCGTAGAGCCCCGCGTAGTAGGCCACGAGTTCGCGGGCGGAGAGCCGACCCGCGGGCCGGAACTCCTGCGGGAGGACGCCGAGGCGCTGGCGGTCTACCTCGGTCGGGTCGCGCCCGAGGATGGCCGCCGACCCCGAGTCAACCGCGGTCGTGCCCGTGAGGGCGCGAACCAGCGTCGTCTTCCCCGCGCCGTTCGGACCGATGAGGCCGAAGACCTCCCCCTCGGCGACCGACAGGGAGACGCCCGAGAGCGCCTCCACGTCGCCGTAGGACTTCCTGAGGCCGTCGGCGGCGAGTACCTCGTCCATGTCGTACCCGTCGTCACTATCGGGTGGTAAGGGATTCGGAATCGCCGCCCGGTTCGAGTTTCGAGGGCGGTGGGGAGCGGTGGGGAGGCCCAGCCGCCCCGACCGCAGTAAGTCTTACTCCGGTCGCGCCACACTACGTTGACATGAACGGTTCCCGACGCGACTTCCTCGCCGCGACCGGCGCGACCCTCCTCGGCGGCTTCGCGGGCTGTGCGAGCGCCCCGACCGACGACGGCGCTGGCGGAACGACCGACAGCGACGCGCCGACCGGCGAGACCGACGGGGCGACCACGACCGCGGGCGACGGCCCCGGCGGCTCCCTCGCGGGTCTCGAAGTCGCCTACGAGACGGTGGCGTCCGGCTTCGCCTCGCCGGTCGACGTGGCCATCCCCGAGGCGTTCGGCGGGAGCCGACGGTTCGTCGTCGACCAGCCCGGCCGGACGTGGCTCCACGACGACTCGGGACTGCGAAGCGAGCCGTATCTCGACATCACCGACCGCGTCGTCGACCTCAACGGCTACGACGAGCGCGGCTTCCTCGGGGTCGCCTTCCACCCCGAGTTCGCCGATAACGGGCGGCTCTACCTCCGGTACAGCGCCCCGCGACGGTCGGGAACGCCCGCCAACTACAGCCACACGTTCGTCCTGAGCGAACTGACGGTCGACCCCCGGGCGACGACCGTCTCGGCCGACTCCGAGCGGACACTGCTCGAACTCCCCGAACCCCAGCCGAACCACAACGCGGGAGCCGTCGCGTTCGGGCCGGACAGCTATCTCTACATCGGCACGGGCGACGGCGGCGGCGCGAACGACGAGGGCCGCGGCCACGTCGACGACTGGTACGACGCGGTCGCGGGCGGCAACGGGCAGGACGTGACCGAGAACCGCCTCGGGAGCGTCGTCCGAATCGACGTGGACTCGACCGGCGGGGTCTCAGGCGACGACGACCGTCCCTACGGAATCCCCGAGGACAACCCGCTCGTCGGCTCCGACGGCCTCGACGAGCAGTACGCGTGGGGGTTCAGAAACCCGTGGCGGCTCTCGTTTGACGGCGAGGACTGTTACGTCGCCGACGTGGGACAGGGCGCGTGGGAGGAGGTGAACCGCTTGGCGCGCGGCGGCAACTACGGCTGGAACGTCCGCGAGGGCGCACACTGCTTCCGCGCGGGCGACTGCCCGACCGAGACGCCCGACGGCGCACCGCTCATCGACCCGGTGCTGGAGTACCCCCACAGCGGTGACGGCCCGTCCGGGGTGGCCGTCATCGGCGGCCACGTCTACCGCGGTGAGGCGATTCCGGCGCTGTCGGGCGCGTACGTCTTCGCCGACTGGCAGTCCGAGGGCAGACTGTTCGCCGCCCGGCCGAGCGAATCGCGGCCGTGGGATATCGTGGAACTTCCCGTGGCGGACCGCGACGCCGGCGGGACGAACGTCCTCGCGTTCGGCCGCGCCCCCGACGGCGAACTGTACGTCTGCACCAGCGACCGACCGGTTGTCACCGGGTCGTCGGGCGCGCTGAACCGGGTGACCGGCGCGTGAGCGTCGCCCCGCGCCTCGCTCGAAGCCGGAGCGTCAGGCGTCGCCGTCGACGGTGACTCGCCTGCCCGTCGTCGCCGACTCGTAGGCCGCCTCGGTCAGCGCGGTCACGCGGAGCGCGTCCTCGGCCGGGATGGCGAGGTCGGCCTCGTCGCGCGCGGCGTCCACGAAGTTCCGGAGCTTCTTCCGGGTTAGCTCCTCGAAGTCGGGCGTCGGCGGCGTGGCGGTGTAGGTCGTCCCGCCCTCCGTCACCTCGATGGTCTCGCCGTCGAAGGCGACCATCCCCTCGGTGCCGATGACGCGGAGCGACTCGCCCGGGTCGGGGACGCTCTGTCCATCGCCGGAGACGCCCACGCTCGCGGTGAGGCGGTCGCCGTCGCGGTCGAGGACGACCGCGAGCGCCGAGTTCACGTCCACGTCGTGGCCGCGGTGGTCGACCGCCGCGGCGACCGTCACCGGCGTCGAGCGCGTCACCCAGAGCATCGCGTCGAGGAGGTGCGACCCCGAGTCGTACAGTTGGCCGCCGCCCGACAGCGCCGGGTCGCCGCGCCACTCGTCTTTCGTCCAGCGAATCCACTCCTGTTCGAGGTGGCAGACCACCATGTGCGGGTCGCCGACGCGGCCGCTGTCGATGACGCGCCGAAGCTCGTGGAACCGCGGGTCTACGTGGCGCTGGTAGCCGACTGCGAGGGTGAGCCCGCGCTCCTCGGCGCGGTCGATGAGCGCCCGCGCCCCGCCGAGGTCCGTCACCATCGGCTTTTCGAGGTGGACGTGGAGGTCGGCGTCGAGCGCCGCGAGCGCCTGGTCGAAGTGCTTCGTGTGCGGCGAGGCGATGGTCACCGCGTCGAGGAACTCGGCGTCCAGCAGTTCCTCGGTCGTCTCGTAGGTCGGCACGTCGAACTCGTCTCCGAACCCCTCGCGCACCTCGTCGGCGGGGTCGACGCCGGCGACGACGCGCACTCCGTCCAGTTCGTTGAGGAGGCGGCACTCCAGCATACCGAGACTTCCGAGGCCGATTCCTGCGACTCTGAACATGCCGTACCAGTCGCGCGCAAGCCGCAAAAGCGTGCGGGCGAGTCGCAAGCCCCCGGGACAGACCGAACCGACCGACGCCGACGAACAAAGCTGAACCCCTCGCCGCTACTCGCATCCTTTAGTCGCCGGCAGTCGTGGCTTCGGCCATGAGCCTCGACTATCGACGACTCGGGTCGACCGGCACCCGCGTCTCGGAACTGTGCTTCGGCACGTGGCGATTCGGTCGGAAGAGCAGTGGCGTCCTGGAGACCGACGAGGAGGAGGCCCACGAACTCCTCGACGCGTTCGAGGAGCGCGGCGGGAACTTCATCGACACCGCCAACGTCTACGGGAACCCGAACGGGACCTCCGAGGAGTACATCGGCAACTGGCTGGCCGAGCGGGACCGCGAGGACTACGTGCTCGCCTCGAAGGTGTACTTCCCGTTCGACGAGGACAACCCCAACGGGCGCGGCCTCTCGCGGACCCACATCCGCAACCAGATCGAGGGCACGCTCGACCGCCTCGACACCGACTATCTCGACCTCTACTACATCCACCGCTGGGACGAGGAGACGCCCATCGAGGAGACGCTCGGGGCGCTCAACGGCCTCGTCGAGGAGGGGAAGGTCAACTACCTCGGTGCGTCCTCGATGGCGTCGTGGCAACTCACGAAGGCGCTGTGGAAGTCCGACGTCAACGACTACGCCCGCTTCGACGTGACCCAGCCGCTGTTCCACGCCGGCTACTACGAGGACGTGAAAGACTACCTCGACGTCTGCGGCGACCAGGACATCGCGATTTGTCCGTACTCGCCGCTGGCGGGCGGCTTCCTCACGGGGAAATACGAGCGCGCCGACCCCGACGACCCCTCGAAGTACGTCGCGCCCGACGGCGCGCGCGGCTCGTTCGACGAGCGGTTCGAGCGGTTCTACGTCTCCGAGCGCGGCTGGAAGGTGCTCGACGAGGTTCGCGCCGTCGCCGACGAGGTCGACGCCAGTCCCGCGCAGGTCGCGCTCCGCTGGCTGATGGACTACCCCGAGGCGACGGTCGTTCCCATCGTCGGTGCGCGGACGACCGACCAACTCGACGAGAACGTCGGCGCGGCCGACGTGGACATCTCGACCGACCAGTGGGAGCGCATCACGAACGCCCGCTACGACGAAGACGGCAAGCGCTGGGGCCACTGAGCGGCCGTCGGCGACGCGAGCGACCAGCAACCCGGATGACCGGCGACGCGAGCGACCAGCAACCCGGATGACCGGCGACGCGGGCGACCGGCGACCCGGATGACCGGCGACCCGGACGATTCCGATTCCGGCTTTTTTCACGCGATGCCGAGGTCTCGCAGGAAGTCGCAGACCACGTGGACGTAGAGCACGACCGCGAGGAACGCCGCGAGCGACCCGAGTCCCCAGAGCGCGAGCGTGCCGACCGCGACGCCGCCGACGAGGTGGTGGCTCAGGAGTCGCTTGCGGTCGAACTCGGTGTCGAACTCCTCGAACACCCGCTCTTGGTCGAGGAGGCCGACCCGCGGGTTCGTCACCGCGAGCCGCAGGTTCGCCCAGTCGCCGCGCTGGACGCGGGCGATGACGAAGTGGTCGAGGTCGACGAAGACGCTCGCGAACACCGCGCCGGCGACGAGAACCGGCAGGCTCCCCGGCGGGTCCAACGCGACCGCGGCGGCCGTCCCGGCGACCCCGCCGATGAGGGCGTGTTCGAGTGACTTCACGTCCCGCCCCGGTCAGCCGACGTGCGGGCGGACCCGCCGGAGCACGAGGTCCGGGTCGAACTCGTCTTCCGACTTGTCCCAGACGCGCTCGCCGTCGACGGTGACGGTGAGGACGCCGTGGTCGCCCGTGACGAGCGCCACGCGGTCGAGTCGCTCGCCGAACTGTTCGAGGAGCGCGTGCTGGAGCTGTTCGGCGCGGTCGAGGAAGCCGCAGGGGACGCAGTATTCGATTTCGACCTGGGTCATGGGCGGATGTTCACGGCGCGCGGGTAAAAGCGAGGGGGCCGGTGGCGAGCGCGCCCGCGGGAGCAAACCGCGATTACTTCCCGAAGCCGGGCCGCCACCGGAGGAGGACCACGGTGACGAGGAACACCAGCGTCGAGAGGTCGTACGAGAGCGTCGTCACGGTCGCCGCGACTGCGGTTCCGCCGCCGAAGACGCTCGTGGCGACCGACGCGAGGACGGGCCACGAACACGAGACGCAGGAAAAGAGGCCGACGACGCCGGAGACGGCCGCGCCCGCCGCCTCGACGACCGTGTCGTAGACGAGGAACGCGAGCGCCGCGTAGCCGACCACGCGCGCCGGCATGAGGACGAGGTTGAACAGGTCGCCGCCGTAGACGAGCGCTGGCCCCCACCCCGGCGGGAGGAAGGCGACGCGGACGCCGCTCGCGCCGCCGGGAACGGGCGAGGTGACGAGACCGCCGGCGACCGCCAAGAGCGCGAAGTAGCCGACCGCGACGGCGACCGCCCTGCGCTTCGTCGCGGCCGAGGCGGGCGCGATGTCGGTGTCGAACAGGACCCAGAGGCCGACGATGACCCACGCGACGCCGTAGACGGCGTACCGCGGCGCGCCGACGCTCGCCTCGGTGAAAAGCAGGTAGACGAACGCCAGAATCAGCGTCGTGTTCACGGCGAAGGCGGCGCGGAGCAGACTGGCCCGCGAGGGGCGGGGAAGTGCGGATGCGGTTGCCATGTGTTTGGGTGGTGTCGCAGTCGGTTCTCAGATGGCGAGCGTGTCGACGACGATGGCGAGGAGCAACATCCCGAGGTAGGCGTTCGAGGCGTGGAACGCCCGGAAAGCGGCGGTGTCGTCGCGCTCGTAGTGCAGGCGCACGACGAAGTAGAGGAACGCGCCGCCGAAGAGGATGCTCGTCACGAGGTAGACGACCCCGAGGGCGTCCATGACCGCGAGGCCGGCGGCGGCGACGAGCGTCGCGCCGAGCCACCAGAGGATGTGCTTTCGCGTCTCGGTCTCGCCGCGGACGACGGGCATCATCGGGAAGCCGCCGCGGGCGTAGTCGTCCTTGTAGGCCAACGCGAGGTTGTAGAAGTGCGCGGGCGTCCACAGGAAGATCACCAGCGCGAGCAACAGCCCCCCGCCGCCGATCTCGCCGGTCACGGCGGCCCAGCCGATGAGGGCCGGGAGCGCACCGGCGGCCCCGCCGATCACGGTGTTCTGTACCGTGTTCGGTTTCAGGATGAGCGTGTACACGACGCTGTAGAACACGATCGCGATCAGTCCGAGCGCCGCGGTCAGCGCGTTCACCGTCCAGAACAGGGCGACCGAGACGAGCGTGAGGAGTCCCCCGAACGCGAGCGCGTGGGACACCGGCACGAGGTCGGTCGCCAGCGGGCGGTCGTTCGTGCGCTGCATCCGCTTGTCCACGTCGCGCTCGAGCACGTGGTTGAACGTCCCGGAGGCGCCGATCGAGAGCGCGCCGCCGACGAGCGTCGCGGCCACGACGCGGGGGGTGAACCCCTGCCCGCCGGCGAGCGCCATCGCGGCGGCGGCGACCAGACAGAGCAGCCACATCAGCCGCGGCTTCATCAGCCGGAAGTACGCCGCCGCGGTCGCCCGCAGTCGGGGGACGGTCGCGGTCGGAATCTCGGGCTCCGGCGCCTCCTCAACCGGCGGGAGGTCGTCGGTCCCGGGCTGGAAGTCGACCGGCGCGTCGTCCGGGTCGCCGGTCTCGGCCTCCAGCCACCACGCGAGCCCGGCGAGCACGGCCGCGAAGATGCCCACGCCGAGAAGGAGGTGAAGGGGCCCGAGCGCGGCCGGGAGCCCGCCGACCGCGACGAGCGCGCCCACGCCGGCCTGCGCGGGATACACGACGAGGGCGGCGGTGAGTGCGGCTCGGATCCGGCTGCTCGCGCCGTCGCGCCACGCGAGGGCGGCGGAGAGGGCGACGAGAGCCCCGACGACGACCGCAAGCAGTCGGTGCCCGAGCGCCACCCACCCGGCGGTCTCGGCGGGGAGCGCGGTCCCGCCGCCGCAGGCCGGCCAGCCTCCGCAGGCGGTCGCCGCCTCCGTGAGCGAGGTGGTGGCGCCGACGACGATGAGCAGGTACACGCCCATCGCCGCCGCCGCCAGAACCGCGGGGAATCGGTCGGGTATCGTCACTTGGTCGCTGTTGGGAGCGGACCCATATATGTTCCGCGCTTCGGCGTATCGGTCGCGCTCGTCGGCGGCGAGACGACTGTTATCCCCGCTCGCCGCGAGGCCTATCGCCGTTCTGACAGTCACGACCGTCGCCGCGGTCGGGGTCCCGTCGCTTCAGAATCCGATCGACGATGTCGCCGCTAGAGAGCAGTTCGTCCTCGTACCTGGGATCGCGGGCCGAGGCGCGCTCGACCCGGCAGTCGATGCCGCGCTCGGCGAGCGCGTCGGCGATGTTGGCCTCGTCGTGGTGCTGGTCGAACCCCAACACGATCACGTCGGGATCGAGGCGCTCGATCGGGACGAACACGTCTTCGGGGTGGCCGAGGTGCGCCTCGTCGACCGCGCCGAGCGCGGCGACCATGTCGCGGCGCTGCTCGGCACAGAGGATCGGCGCCGGCTTGTGCGTGACGTTGGCGCGGCGAGCGACGATGGCGTGGAGCTCGTCGCCGTGCGTCGCGGCGTCCTCCAGGTAGTGAACGTGACCGGGGTGAAGCAGGTCGAAGGTCCCCTGTGCGACGACCCGCGTCATCGGAACCACGAGAGGAAGCCGCCGCCGTCGCGTCGCTCCTCGCCGATCTCGCGGTCGATGTCCTCCTGCGTGAAGTCGAAGAAGTGCTCGTCGGGGACCTCCACGTCGAGCACGTCGAGAGTGGTCTGGTTCCCCTCGTTGTCGAACGCCTTCCAGTCGCCCCACCCGTAGGGCGCGCCGACGATGATGTGGACCCGCCCCTGTCCGAACGTCGCGAGGTCGGCGTCGCTCGGGCGAAGGGCGCCGTTCGGGTGCGAGTGGACCGAGCCGACCGCGCGCATGTCGTTCGGCTTCATGTTGGTGCGGACGCTCGCGCTCGTCGGGCTTGACTCCGTCCCCGGGATCACGAGCACGTCGGTGATCACCTGTCCGTCCCGGTCGAGGTCGAGCTTCCGAGCGTCGTCCGCGCGGAGGAACCCCATGTACTCGTCGGGGTGGCTCTCCTCGCTCGCCTCGAGGACGAACTCCATGGTCTCCCGGGCGATCCCGAGGAGCTCGTCCGAGCGGAACAGTCGCATACGCGAAGGAAGGCGCCGTCGCCCCATATGGATTCCGGACCGCGGGGCGAACGACGCGTCCCCCTGCCGGACACGAGTCCGGATCCCCTCACTCGACGGCGGCGGAGACGCGAGAGAACAGGCTTAACACCGGCCGTTCCCGATGACTTTCCATGAGCGAGAACACCGCCGGGGATTCCGGCACGCGGGGCGATTCGAGCCCCGAACCCGACGCTGACGCGGCGGAGGGGGCGGCCGACGACCGGCCGACCGTCTACGATCTGGCACCGGACTGCACCCTCGAGGACGCCGAGGTCGACGAGCTGTATCACGCCGAGGTCAACGGCATCGTCGACTACGGGATCTTCGTCGACGTCTCGGACGCCCTCTCGGGGCTCGTCCACGAGTCCAACCTCGACGGCACCTACGCCGTCGGCGACCGACTGGTCGTCCGGCTGACCGAGGTGAAGGAGAACGGCGACGTGGCGTTCGACGACGAGGATCTCGACGACTACCGCACCGAGACGGTCGCGCACGAACCGACCGTCTCCCGCGTCCGCGGGCTCGCCCCCGGCGACGAGGTCACCATCGAGGGCGAGGTCGTGCAGGCGAAACAGACGGGCGGCCCGACGATCTTCGCGGTTGCGGACGCCTCCGGCGTCGTCTCCTGTGCCGCCTTCGAGGAGGCCGGCGTCCGGGCGTACCCCGAGGTCGAGGTCAGCGACATGGTCCACGTCAGCGGGACGATCGAGACCCGCGAGAACGCCCTCCAGCTGGAGGTCGACTCGCTGAAGCGCCTCCCCGAGGAGCGAGCGATCGAGGCCCGCGAGCGCTTCGAGGCGGCCCTCGACGAGCGCGCCGAGCCCGCCGACCTCGACCCCCTCGTCGAGTGGGAGGCGTTCGAGCCGATCCACGACGACCTCCGCGAGCTCGCCCGGCTGCTCCGTCGTACCGTGCTCTCCGGCCGCCCGATCCGCGTCCGACATCACGCCGACGGCGACGGGATGTGCGCCGCGATCCCCGTCCAGCTCGCCTTGGAGAACTTCGTCCGCGACGTGCACGAGGACCCCGACGCGGCCCGGCACCTGTTCAAGCGGCTCCCGAGCAAGGCGCCGTACTACGAGATGGAGGACGTGACCCGCGACCTGAACTTCGCGCTGGAGGGGCGCGCCCGCCACGGGCAGAAGCTCCCCTTCCTGTTGATGCTCGACAACGGCTCGACCGAGGAGGACGTGCCCGCCTACGAGAACCTCGCGCACTACGATATCCCCATCGCGGCCGTCGACCATCACCACCCCGACCCCGAGGCGGTCGAGCCGCTGCTCGACGCCCACGTGAACCCGTACCTCCACGACGAGGACTACCGAGTCACGACGGGGATGATGTGCGTCGAGCTCGCCCGGCTGATCGATCCGTCGATCACCGACGAGCTGGAGCACGTCCCGGCCGTCGCCGGGCTCTCCGACCGCTCGAAGGCCGAGGCGATGGACGACTACGTCGCGCTCGCGGAGGAGGCCGGCTACGACGAGTCCGACCTGCTCGACATCGGGGAGGCGCTCGATTACGCCGCCCACTGGCTACGCTACTCCGAGGGGAAGACCCTGGTCAACGACGCCCTCAACGTGGGCTGTGAGGACGGGGACCGCCACGAGGAGCTGGTCGAGTTCCTCTCCGAGCGCGCCGACCGCGACGTGCAGCGCCAGCTCGACGCCGTCGACGACCACGTCGACCACGAGCGGCTCGCCTCCGGGGCGCACCTCTACCGCATCGACCTCGACGAGTACGCCCACCGGTTCACTTATCCCGCTCCCGGGAAGACGACCGGCGAGCTCCACGACACCCGCGTCAAGGAGACGGGCGACCCCGTCATCACCATCGGCTACGGTCCCGACTTCTGCGTGCTCCGCTCCGACGGCGTCCGGCTCGACATCCCGAACATGGTGACCGAGCTGAACGAGGAGCTTCCCGAAGCGGGTGTCTCCGGCGGGGGCCACCTCGTCGTCGGTTCGATCAAGTTCGTGAAGGGGCGCCGGAGCGCCGTCATCGAGACGCTCGTCGAGAAGATGGCCGAAGCGGAGATCGACGAGGCCCTCTCGTCGACGGCCGCGATCGACGACTGACGCCGGCTCGCCGGTCGTTCCTCAACCCGTCTACGCGAACGCCACCTCTCTGCGAGCGACGGCGCCGGCGCCCGCGGCGGCGGCCGCCAGCCCCCCGAGCAGCCCGACAGGCAGGTGGACTCCGCCGCCGCGCCAATCGGCCGCGTACGCACGGGCGTAGAAGTTCGCGACCGATTCGTCCTCCACCGCGAGCATCACTTCCCTGTTCTCCGTCGCCGCGCCCTCGTTCCAGTTGAGGCTCCCGACGACGGCGGCATCGTCGACGACGAGCCCCTTGGCGTGCACCTTCCCGAATCGGCCGCGCGGCTCGGATATGGCCACGTCGATCGGCTCGTCGGCGAGTTCGTCGACGAGCGCGCGGTTCGTCTCTCGGTCGTACCACGCGCCGGACACCAAGAGGTGAACGTCGACGCCGCGGTCCGCGGCCCGTCGGAGCGCGCGGACGATCCGGTTATCCGCTCCGCCCGTCCGCGGGACCACACCCAACACGCGGTCGTCGGCAGCGTCGATCCGCGCGACCAATCGGTCGGCGGCGTTGCCCGGCGTCGTCAGGAGTTCCACGTCCGCCGTCGTCGCTGCCGGCGGCTCGAACCGCACCGGATACGACCCGTTCGCCGTCCCCGATTCGTGGAACTCGGTGTCGTTTCGGAACGACGACCACGACCGGGCGTCGGGCGCCGTCGCGTCTTCTCGGAAGAGGGCGGCGAGATCGTCTGCGGCCGTCTTGCCGTCGGTCGCTTCATCGGTGGTCGTCTCACCGACGCTCGACGACCGCGACGCTCCGGTGACGACGCCCCAGCCGCGGTTGGTCCGCCCGCCCGTCCCGGACGCCTTCCAGTTCTCCGTGAGGACGACCGCGCGGCCGTCGGCCACCGCGTACTTGGCGTGGTGGAAGCGGAACCGCTCGGGGTCGCCGTCGAGCACGCGGACCTCGACGCCGGCGGCCGCGATCCGGTCGAGAAGCCGCGCGCTCCGCGCGGAAAAGCCGCCGACCGGCGATCCCTCGACGAGGACTCGCACCTCAACGCCGCGATCGGCCGCGCCCACCAGGAGGTCGGCGACGCGCTCCGACCCGAGCGTGTACCCCGCGAGCAGCAGGCGGTCGTCGGCCGCACGGAGCGGATCGACGGGGACTTGCGGGCTGTCCGGCAGCACGAACGGTGTCACGGTCGTGTTCTCCGTTCTGGCCACGGGTCGCGGATCGTATCCCCGCGGTCGCCACTCTCCCCAGTCCGCGCGCCAGCGGTGCCCTTCGGGCGCGCGGTCGTAATCGACAACGGCGACCGCCGTCCCGTTTCGGCGAAGCTCGATCCGGTCGCCGGACGCAGCGAGCGGGAAGTACCCGTCGAGCTCGCGGAGGACCGGTTCGCCAACGCCGCCGCGGCCGGCGCTCGCGGTTTCGTCGTCGAGCAGCGCCGTCGTATTCGTGGGGTCCATCGAGAGCGCGACGACCCCGCTCGCGTTCGCCGGAATGGACGCCTCGTGGTAGCCGTCCGAGAGCGACCAGTTCCCCTGCTCGGGGAGCCGGACGACGAGGTACTCGCCGCGGTTCTCGGCCGCCGTCGGATTCGGAAACAGCTCGAGGATCCGCGGCTTCATCGCCACGAGCGTCCGGTTCTCCGTCCCCTCGTTCGACTGCCGGACGGCGTCCCCCGGATCGGGTCCAGCGATCCCCGAGCCGGTTCCGGCGTCACCTGCGGTCGCGACCGGCGCGGCGGTCGTCAGGACGAGCAGTGCGAGCGTGACGGCGGTGAGGATCGCGATAGAGACGCTCGCGGAACGGGGGGATGCGGGCAACACGGGGCGTCTGCTCGCGGCATCGGATAAGAAGGGTCGGTCGCACGGCGGTCGGCGTCAGGCCTCGGCCTCAGGCGGTCGGCGCCGCCTCGTCGAGCGCGCGTTCGGCCTTTTCGGCCTCGGTGGAGACGATGAAGGAGTGCTCGTCGCCGTACTCGGCGACCGCTTCGAGCGCCTCGTGCGTACCGATCTGACGGAGCGCCCAGCCGGCGGCGGCGCGGACGTAGTCCGACTCGTCCTCGGCGAGCGCGCCGGCGAGGGGGTCGATCGCGCGGGTGTCGCCGATGAGTCCGAGTGCGCGGGCGGCGTGGGGTCGCACGAGATCGTCCGTGTCGCTCTCGGGATCGAGCTGGTTCGCGAGCGGCTGAACCGCTTCCGCGGCGCCGATTTCGCCGAGCGCCTTGAACACGGTCTTCTGGAGCTGTGGGTTCGAGTCCTCCGAGACGTACTCTACGAGGGTCTCGGTCGCCTCCTCGGCCGCCATCTTGCCGAGGATGCGGATGGACGGCCGGTCGCGCTTCTCGGCGCGGCCGAGCAGCTCCTCGACCGACGCCTCGGTCTTTCCGCGCTTGCCCATGCGCTCGAACGCTTCGAGGCAGTGGCGCTCCATGAAGTCGGACTGCAGCGAGTCGAGCGCGAGCAGAATCATGTCGACGTTGCCGCGCGCCTCGTGTTCCTTCAGCGCGGCCCACTCGACCGGGTAGTCCTTGTAGTGACCGAGAACGTCGTAGTATCCCTGCGCGCGGAGCTGCTCGTGGGTCTCGAGGTCGTCCCACTCCTCGGCGTCGTCGAGTCCCGCTTCGAGCGCGTCGGCCGCGTCGATCAGGGCCGCGATCGTCTCGGCGTCGTCGTCGGGATCGAGACCCGCGCCCGCGACCGCCTCGGCGACGGCGTCGAGCGCGGCGACGAGGTCGTCGGTCCGGTCGCCGCCGGTCTCCTCGGCGGCGTCCGCATCGGCGGCCTCTGTGTCGGCCGAGCCCGTATCGACGGTGTCCGGGTCGATCTCGTCCGCGTCGACCCCGTCGTCGACGGCGTCTGCGGCCGCGTCGACGAACGCGACCACCGCGTCTGCGGCGTCGTCGCGCCCGGCAGCGGTCCACTCGGTGTCTCCGAGCGTCGACGCCGCCGCCTCGATCGCGTCGACCACGTCCTCGGCGTAGGGGCCGCGGGCCTCCTCGACGCCGTCACGGAGCTCCGCGATCCGGTCTTCGAGGTCGCCCCGCGGGTCGTCGGCGTCCTCGTCGTCCTCGTCCGGCTCGGGGAGATCGGCCTCGGCGACCCCCTCCTCGGCGTCGTCGAGGAGCGCGTCGACGTCGTCGAGGTCCGCCTCGGTGTCGGCGCCGTCGAGGCGCTCCGCGATCTCGTCGAGGTATTCGTTTAGGGACTCCTCGGTCGCTTCGTCGGGAAGCGTCGGCGCGGCGGCCGCGTCCGTCGACTCGCCGGCGCCGCCCGCCTCCTCCGCGTCGTCCGCGGCGTCGGCCCCCTCGGAGGCGTCGGCCGGGTCGTCGTCGCCGTTGCTCATACACCACAAACTGCGCGCGTACTCCATTAAGACGTTTCCCTTCGCGGGCGGTGTTGACAGCGGTGTAGACCGGTGTTGCAAGTGAACGAAAAATACTTTCAATATATAGAATTTCTCTTACCAATATAAGAGCTATTAAGTGGGTCGCGCGCGTACGTTGAAACAGCTATGAGCACCCAGAAAGAGGCCCGTCAGCGGTACGGCGACGTTCACGAGAGCGAAGCGCTGCGCATCCCGGAGGAGAAGGCCGAACAGCTCGTCGACGCGCTCAACAGCGATCTCGCGGCGACGTACGTCCTCTACCACCAGGTGAAAAAGCACCACTGGCTCGTCGAGGGCGCCGAGTTCCACGACATCCACGAGTACCTCGGCGAGGTCGCCGCGGACCTCGAAGAGGGCGCCGACGTGATCGCCGAGCGCGCGCAGGCGCTCGGCGGCGTGCCGCTCTCGGGCGGCGCGAACTACGAGGAGCACGCGCCGGTGAGCCCCGAGGACGCCGACGCCTACGACATCCGAACCTCGCTGGAGAACGACCTGGAGATCTTCGGCGACATCATCGAGCAGCTCCGCGAGCACGTCCAGCTCGCCAACAACCTCGGCGACTACAACACCGAGGAGCTGCTCCGCGAGATCCTCGAAGGCGTCGAGGAACACGCCCACCACGTAGAGCACTACCTGGAGGACGACACCCTCGTCACTCAGGGCACGCTCGAATAGGCGTCGAGAACTCGCGATAGCCGACGATCCCGCGGCTGCGGTCTCGTACTTTCCTTTTCCGTCCGAAAGCGGCGGCTGGCGGTTGAAAGCGGCCTCGCTTAGCGCCCCGACTCGTAGAACTCCTCGCGGTACACCCGCCCGAACGCGTTTCGCCGCAGGGTGCTGGCGGCCGCGTCCGGTTCGTCCTGGTACGTCGCCGCGACCACGGTGTCGGCGAAGGGGATCGGATGCCACACGACGTTGTCGACGTTGTCGGACCCGATCCGGACCACGCTATCCTCGTCGAACTCGCTGTCGGCGAGCCACTCGTCGAACTCCCCGTCCTCGCCGACGTGGACCGCGAGCAGCTCGGCGAACGTCGCGTCGCGCGCGGTCCGGATCACTTCGGGCGTGACCCGCTTGTCGTACTCGTCGGCGTCGAACGACATCGCCTTCGTCGCCTCGCGGACGACGACCTGCGCGACGGGTCCGACCTCCTCGTAGCGTTCGAGCGCGTCGGCGCGGGTCTCCGGGGCGAACGTCCCTCTGGTGTCCATACCCGCCGTTCGCCGTCGACTGAAAAGGGCGTTCCGTTACGCGGACGGGCCGTCGGCGTCTTCGGATCCGCCGCTATCGCTCGGATCGCTTTCGTCGTTCTCGTCGTCGCCCGCCTCGCGCGCCATCTCGCGGGCCTCGCGGATCGCGTCGGCAACCTCGGGATCGGTCTCGCCGGTCGAGTCGCCCGCTCCCGGGGCGCCGCCCGCGGTGCGGTCGTGGCCGGCGTGACCGTGGCCGTGATCGTGGCCGTGATCGTGGCCGGCGTGGTCGTGACCGCCCGATCCGACGCCGTCGTGCGCTCCGAGGTCGACGTCGGGGCGCCCGCGGTCGACGGTGTCCTCGAACACCTCGTGGTACTCGGCGTCCTCGGCGTGGGGCGTCACCTCGGCCGCGAGCCCCGCGGGCTCCCGATCGCTCCAGTCGGAGACGCGCTCGTCGAGCCACGCCTCGTGGTCGCCGCCGTGTAACATCGCCGTGAACGCGAGGTGGTGCGCGAGGTGTTCGCCGTCGCGCTGCGGGGTGTCGCAGACGGGGCACGCGTATC
>ENA-ORDC01000859-ORDC01000859.1-marine-metagenome-genome-assembly--contig:-NODE-859-length-25856-cov-3.811358_pt1 | contig 25856 bp, 35 predicted proteins | sample MGYA00237783_ERZ508515 | MGnify/ENA primary metagenome ERZ508515 (study PRJEB26186, sample SAMN06268792) | marine metagenome | isolation source: Eden Landing Ponds, San Francisco, CA, USA | place... | reverse complement strand
GAGGTCGCGCTCAACCGCACGGAGACGCCCGAGGAGCGGGCCGATCTGGTCGCCGAGCGACTGAACGAGACCGAGGAGAGACTGACCGCGATCGAGCGTCGCCAGCGGGAGCTCCGCGAGCGTCGCGACGCCGGCGAACTGAGCCAGGGCGCGTTCGCCGCCCGCATGGCGGAGGCGGGCGCTCGGGCCGAGACGATCAAACGCGAGGCGAACCGGAGCGCCGACGTCGCTCGCGAGCTCCCGGCGGCGGCGAGGGCGAACCACGGACTCGACGAGGGGCGACTCACTGCGGTCCGCGAGCGGGCGAGCGAGGCGAGCGGCCCCGAGATCGCGGCTATCGCTCGCGGCGTCGCCGGTAACGACGTGGGCGGTCCGCTGGCGTCCGAGCGGCGCGGGCCGCCGGGAGACGTCGGCGTCGGTGGCGGTCCCGACCGCGGAGACGAACCGGGCGCCGGCAACGGGTCGGGAGCGGGTGACAATCCGGGCGCCGGTGACGGGTCGGGAGCGGGTGACAACCCGGGCGTCGGTGACGGGTCGGGAGCGGGTGACAACCCGGGCGTCGGTGACGGCCCACCCGACCGTGATACCGGGACGCCCGCCGACGACAACGCGACGACTCCGACGGACGCGGTCGGCAACTCCACGAACGCGGTCGGCGACCCGACGAACGCCGTCGGTAACTCGGCGGGCGACGCCGGAACCGCCGAGAACACCACGAGCCCGAGCGACGGCGCCGATCGAGGGACCGGTGCCGATCGGGAGATCGGCGCCGCCGACGGGAACGCGACGTCTCCGGGCGACGGTCCGTCCCCGCCTGCCGACGGTGACGGCAGTGAGGGTAGTGACGGTGGCGACGGAACGACTGATGTCGGCAATGGCGACGGTTCGTCCCCGCCTGCCGACGGTGACGGCAGTGACAGTGACGGTGGCGACGGAACGACCGACGTCGGCAACGGCGACGGCGCCAGTGACGGTACCGGTGCCGGCGACGCAAACGGCTCCGGCTCCAGCCCCGGCGTCGGCGCCGCGAACGCCGTCGGCGCGGTCGCGGAGCGCCTCACCGGACCCCTGACGGACGGAGTCGACTTCGTGCGGGGCGTCGTCGGGGTCGATGGGTAGATCGAGGGCGGTCCGGCACCGCCGGTGGGTGACCGCGAGCGACGTCGGTGCTCGCGTTCGGGCGGTGAGGGGTCCGCGCGCGGTTCGACCTCCCTCGTGAGATGGGAAGCGATTTACCCGAGCCTCGTAACAGTCAGTCCGTGCAGCGAACGGTGCTCCTTCTGGTCGTCGTCGCGGTCGTCGCCAGCGCCGGCCTCGCGTCGATCGGCGCCGCACAGAGCGGTGCCGGGGTCCCGGCCGGCGGCTTCGAACAGATGGACGTCGACCCGGACGACGTCCTGATCGAGGTCACGGTCGAACCCGACGGCGACGCGGTCTGGGAGACGCAGTACCGGGTCCAGCTCGCGAACGACGACGAGGAGCAGGCCTTCGAGAGCCTCCGCTCGGACGTGGAGTCGGACCCGGACGCGTACACCGCCCGGTTCGGTGACCGCATGCGTGCGACGGCCGGCGCCGCGGAGAACGCGACGGGCCGCGAGATGAACGTCTCGAACGTCACGGTGACCGCCGAGCGGCGCGAGCTCCCGCAGTCGTACGGCGTCCTCACGTACCGGTTCGAGTGGAGTAACTTCGCGGCGGTGGAAGACGATCGGCTCGTCGTCGGGGACGCGATCGACGCGCTGTTCCTCGACGAGGCCTCGTCGCTCATCGTCTCGTGGGACGACGGCTACAAACTGGGCGACGCGTCGCCGTCACCGACCGAGACCCGCGAGGACGCGGTCGTCTGGCAGGGTCCAATCGACTTCACGGAGGGCGAACCGCGCGTGTCGATCGAGCCGGAGGAGCGCTCCCTCGGCCCGATCCTGCTCGTCGCGGTCGGACTGCTCGCGGCGCTCGTCGCCGCGATCGGGTACCGGCGCCGCCCGTGGGGGAGTTCGGACTCCGCCAGCGAATCGAACGCATCTGCCACGTCGACCGCGACCGCGGGCGAGTCGGCCGGCGACGCGGCCGGTGCGGCGGGCTCGGAGGGCGCGGAGGGTGCGGCGACCGCAGCGGTCGCGACCGACGCCGGCGACGAGGGAGACGAACCCCCCGAGTCCGCGAGCGACCCCGCGGGCGACGCGGAGCAGACCGGCGGGGCCACCGAAGGTGACGGCGCTGACGACGAGGGATCCGACTCGGCGCCGCCGGTCGACGAGGACCTGCTGAGCAACGAAGAGCAGGTGATCCGGCTCGTCGAGGCCAACGGCGGCCGGATGAAACAGAAGCAGGTCGCCGAGGAGCTCGACTGGACCGCGGCCAAGACGAGCCAGGTCGTCACGGGGCTCCGCGACGAGGGCGACCTCGACGGGTTCCGGCTCGGGCGCGAGAACGTCCTCTCGCTGCCCGACTACGACGCGACGACCGAAAACGGCGGGGACGGCGAGGATGCCGACCATGAGGACGGTGGGGACGGCCAGGACGACGCAACGACGGAAAACAGTGAGGACGACGGGGACGACAGCGGCAACGCCAGCGGCGGAGCGTGACGCTCTGCCGCGCCCGTCACAGGTCCCGCGAGCGCCCGAGGTGTTGGAGTTCGCCGCCGCACTCACAGATTCCGCCCGTCTCGGAGCGCGAACCGCATTTGAAACACTCGTACAGTTCTCGTCCGCCAGTCTCTGATTCTGGTCGCATATCATGCGATACGTTACCAAGTATGATGAAATTTTCCCTAATATTGTTTCCAATGTATAAGTTATTCTCCGGCGTCTGTTGAACGAACGATCGCTTCGATGAGGGGCGCAACCGGACCGATAGCCGCCGGTGGGGATGGAGGAAGAGGGTCAGACCACACTGTCGTCGGTCGTCCCGTGGAAGTTCGCGATCGTATCGTTGAGGTTCTCGACGACGTCATCTGGGTCGTTGCCCTTGAGTTCGTCCTGATCGCGCGTGGTGCTCCGGTTCTTGACCTTGGCCTCGACGCAGATATCAGCCGCGCCGAACGCGGTCTGTTGGACATCGGCCGTGTACGCGTCGTCGGCGTCCGCGACGAGGACGCCGACGACTACCATCTCTATATCACGAATCTGCCGAGAGAGGAGTTCCTGCCGTCAGATCTAGCAACGCCGTATCGGTGCCGATGGGAGGTGGAAATGCTACTCCGTGGACTCAAAACACAGTACGAACTGGACGTGTTCGATACAAGCGACCCGGATGTCATGAAAATCCTGCTGTACGCGGCGTTGCTGTCACTACTGGTGAGTCGTGATTTGTCGGATCTGGTCACCGGGCAGACCGACGATGAAATCGTGTTTCCGCCGGAGCGCTGGGCGGCGACCTTCCGGTCGCACGCTCCGTTCATCTTCCACGAACTCGGCGAGTACCTCGGCTACTCGCCACCGCCGCTGTTGGAGCGACTGATCTAAGACGCACAGAAAATCCACCAGCAACGACCGATACTGCAAGAGACGCTCGCTGCCGTTACGCAACCGAGGTGTAAGTCTTAGCTAAAGACGAATGACGACATGAGTTGACATCCTCCCCGCGCTGAAGCGCGAGGCTTTCTCCTCGATTCTCCGTAAGTAAGCGGGGTCGCTCCTCTGGTTGAACTCGACTAGGATATTCAGAGTGAAAACCGGACTCGTTCTTAACAACGGGGCGCAGAACCTCGCCTCAACGGGAGGAAGTTGGCGAGAACCCTACAGCCGACCAGACGCCTCGATATCGCTCCCACAGCAAGACAGCTGGCGGAAGCGCGACGACCGTGAATATAAATGAGTAGACAACGCTCAACGCCATGAGAAGCCCGAAATCTCCGAGTACGGGTGTGATTGCGAGCGCAAGCGCACCCGTTCCGAGAGACGTGGTGAGCATGCTCCCGAGCAGCGCTCCGCCAGTCCCGGAGAACGTGATTGTCATCGATTTAAGCGCATCTCCGTTTTCGTTGTATTCGTCGATGAACCGGTGGGTTGCGTGGACGGAGTAGGCAATCCCAAGCCCAATCGAGATAGAGAGGATTGTCGCAGTCAGGGCGTTTAGTGACAGCCCAAGAGCTCTCATCGTCCCGAGGAGGAACGCGATAGCGATTACAATTGGGAACAGGTTCACAATCCCGAGTAGTGGTTTCCCTTCTAACACCCCGTATGAGATGATCAGGAAGATTCCTGTCAGCCCCATCGCGAGGATGAGTCCTTGGATTGCTGAGTTGAAAATGATGTCCGTGACCGCATCGAACACCACGAGCTGTCCGGTGGCTGTCGCCTCGAGTCGGAAGTCCTCAGTAAACTGTCGCGCATCAGCGGCGGCCTCGCTTTGGCTCGCACTCGCGTCGATCGCGTAGTCGATCTGAGCGTTCCGCCGATCAGGAGTGAGGTACTGCGCGGCGCGATCCCCGGCCGGTGATGCGAACAACTCATCGTAGATCTGTTCAAGATTCCGATCGGGAACTCCATTCCCGTCGACATCACTACGGGCAACGAGGCGACCAAATTCAGGGTCGCGTTCGGCCTGTGACTGGATCACAGTAACGATGCTCGTCGGGCGAGCACGGCCACCATCACCGACAGCAAGTGCTTCTGGCGGATTCTCGTTCGGGGCCGCGAGCGCCTCTAAGGCGTGTTCTTCTTCGAAGTTTCCTTCGACATATATCGTTACAGATTGGTCTTGACTAGTAGAGAAGCGGTCCTGTAACAGCGAGATAGTTTCGGTGACTGTGTATTCACTAGGCGCAAACGGCTCTGGAAGGCCGGTAACGTATTCGGGTAACTCCTCGGGCGGGAGGAAGTCTTCCGTCTCGAAGGAGGTGTCAACACCGCTTCCGTACGCGGTTGCCATTCCTCCCGTTATCAGCAGGACAACCACAAACGCAATCGGCGCGTACTGACTGACCTGTGTCGGGAAGGTTAGTAACCGACCTAGCGTCGAGTCGCTTGACGAGATCGGTGCCGAGTTGAACTCCGGAACACCGTACGCTTCGCGGAGTTTGTCAACTTCAAGCTTCGCTGCTGGCAGGAACAACCCGAAAATCAGGAACGTGAATATAATCCCGATTGCCGAGGCAATACCTAGATCGCGGATCGGGCCGAGGTCAGAGACGACGTTGGCGCCGAATCCAAACACCGTCGTTACAGTAACGATAATGAAGGCGATCATCAGCTGATTATTCGCTTCTCGCATCGCCTCGAGGGGTTGGTAGCCTTTGACGGCCTCCTCACGATAGCGGTTGATAATATGGATTCCAAAGTCAACCCCAACCGCGAGCAACAACACCGGGACAGAGATCATCTGCTGACTAAACGGGATCCCAGAGAATCCGAGGAAACCGAATGTCCAGATGACAGTCATTAGCAGCGATAGTAACCCTAACGACAGGTCAATCGGATCGCGATAGGCGACGATCAAAAAGATCAGCAGTAGAAGTACCACGACCGGCATGACGATCGTCAGCGAGTCACCAATGACATTCCCCGTTTCGGCGTTCGTTATACCGGTTCCAAAGGCTCGAATATCACCCGGATAGTCGTTGGTAATCGACTGGATGGTGGTCTGGAGCTCCTGAAGATTCGAGAAGCCGGCGGGAACCTCGTGTGAGACAACTGTGATTGACGCCGACGCGCTGACCGCTGTCGGGTTGAAATCGGTCGACACCGACCGACTGAATTGCGGATTTTGAGATAACTGACGAACTGTCCGACGGACCGCGGTCGGACTCGCTGACTCGACCGCACGCCGCTGTTCCGCGACCGTCGTTGCTGATGGGTCTAGTGAGGTCGCAACAACCGTAGCAGGACCGTTCACCGATCCGACCCGGAGGTCATCACGTTGTGAGATATCCTCGAGTAGCCGCAGTTCTCGTGTGAGCGCCTCTTTGGTGAGGACATTCCCACCGGTATGGATGAGCTGCGTGGACTCACTATCCGGTTCGAACGGGTCGTCGAACTCCTGATTTACTGCGTCGAGTGCTTCCTGTTCATCAAGTCCCTCAGTGAACGCATCAGTTGCCCCGGTGTCAGTACTAACGAGTCCCATCCCACCGGCGAACACGACAGTAAGCACGAGGAACACGGCGATTACTTGCCGTGGCCGGTCGACGATGGCGTCATTAAGCCGCCGGATGCCCGCCTCGATCCGATCACTGAGCGCCATCAGTTACTGCCGCCTCCGATAGAGGACAAGCCCACCGGTGCCCACTACGAGTACTGCGACGAAGATGATTGGGAGCGGGAGCCCGCCACCTTCGCTCGCAGTCACATCGATCGGAGCCCGATAGGTGTCAGAGAGTTGGCTGTCTCCGTCAACGTCGTCATACCGGAAGTCAAGCGAAATCGGATACGTACTCCCAGGTGTTGCGGACCCAGTCGTAGTCAGCTCAAACGTCATTGTTGTCGACTCACCGGCTTCAAGCAACTGGACATATCCGGTATCGGTGTCGCCGGTCTCGAGCGGATCGTTGGCGAATAGCCGTGCCTCAAGGTCGCTTGCGGGCTCTCCGAGGTTGTTCGTTACGGTCACTTCAACGGAGCGAGTCTCGCCAGCCTCGATCGTCTGGTTTGCTATCGCGACGCTGAACCCGTCCCGTTCTGGAGCAACCTCAGCGTTGACAGCGACATCGCTATAGCCGCGCGCTTCGCCGTCGTCGTTGCGGTACTGGACCGCAAAATCAACTGTTCGGAGTCCCGACTCGGCTTCGCCACCAATCGAAAGCGGCAGCGTGAACGCTGTCGACTCACCCGCATCGAGTGACCCGACCGCCGCTGACTGCTCGATCGGAATAATGCTTTGAGACGTGCCCGCATATTGGACGACGACGTTGTCGGCCGGAACAGGACCGGTATTGACTACAGTACCGGTTATCTCACCGTCTTCGCCAACACGAAGTGTCGACTCGATATCCTTAAGGGCAAACGTCTGCTCTGAAAGCGGTGTCACTCCTGCTGAGAGGCCTTGGTCGACGTGATCGATACCATCCGATGTTTCAAACGATACCTGGCCGGTGATAGCATACTGCCTGTCCGGCGCAGTTGCTGCGAAGGCAGTACTGTACGGGACAGTAACGGATTCTCCCGGAGAGATCGATCCGACGCGGGCTGCGTCTGAGGCACGCTCTCCGAGTGTTAGTCCAGAACTTGAAGACTCGAGTGCGACAGTCGTATCATACGCAGTCGTTGCGCCAACGTTCTTGACTGTGGCTTCGAGCGTTCCCTGATCGCCAACCTGTGAATCGGTGGTGATCTCAGTAATTCTGAACCGTGCGTCATTGGTCACTTCAACGTCGACATCAGCCGTTATCGTCTCCTTACGATCGTAGGTAACGCCGCTACTGTACTGACTTGTATAAGAATATTCCAATTCAATCTCAAGCTCGTAATCCCCCGGCTCGGTGCCGTTTGGCACACTTACAGCTACCGGGACTTCTCGAGGTCTCTCTTCTGTCACGGCACCAAGTGCTATTGCCCCAGTTTCGACCGAAAGCGGTGAATCATCGCTTTCAGCAGTAAGTCGAACGTTACGTGCGGTAGTAACGATGTTTCGTGACTGTGGTGTTCCAAGGTCAACTTCTCCGTCGTTGACAACTTGAAGCGTCACCTCATTTGTCTGTCCCGGGGTGACCTCACTCTGGGAGGTCAGTACAGACAGATCCGGAGAACCACGAACAAGACCCGTTGCCTGTGCTTGGACGAGCGACCCGTCTGCGGTCGGCGCAGAAAGATCTGTGGTCGCTGTGTCGCCAGCCGTCGGGTTCGAGGCTGTCGCCCCAGCGACGACGCCAACCGTCCCGCTGGTGAGCAGTAGGACAGTCACGAACACAGTAAGAATCGACCGTTGTGTCACGCGAATCCCCCCTTAGTTCGACGGACGCCCGATGTATGTTCTAGATCTATTTCGTCTCCTACAAGTCGTAGTCCAATAACTACGTCCTTTGACTCGCTCATTTGATGTGCACTAGTTCTCAGAGTCACGAATTGATAAACGCTTTGTTCGTGGGATTCTAAGTAGGAATCGATGCGGGAAAGTCAGTCAGGAAGCGACACCCAATCGGAAGACAAATGAGCCGATTTAGTGATCAAGAAAAAGAGCAAATCCGGTCTCAATTGATCGAGGCTGGGCGAGAGTTGTTTGCGCAGTTTGGCTTTGACCGGACGCGAATCAGCGACCTGACAGCCAAGGCAGATATTGGTACAAGCACATTCTATCAGTTCTTTGACTCAAAAGAAGAATTATATTTCAGAGTACTCCTGTGGGAGCGCGAAGAGCTCGAGAAGAAGATTGCCGAAACCGTTGCCAGAGGAGAGACACCACGTGAAGAAGTACGGCTGGTTCTCAAGACGACCTTCGAAGAAGTCCAATCGAACCCGCTCATCTCAGCGTTAATTGTCGAGGGGGAGTTGCGGGAGCTCCAAGACCGGCTAGAGGAGTTAGAAGTGGAGGAGACATTCGTCGAAGAGCAGTCTGGTAATGCGAACCTCACATTTTCTGAACGGTGGGCGGAGCTTGAGTCGTTCCGATACGACGACCCAGACCTCATCAGCCAGATATTCACCTCGCTCGTGTTTACCGTACGGTCTCAAAACGCGCCAGTTGAATCGAGCGACGAGATCGGCTATGACCAAGTTGAAGACGCGCTTATTGAGACAATTGTGGATGGACTGTTTACTGACAACTGATTCGGTTATACGGGGACACTCGCGGACACAGCTCTATTTTCTGTTCAGTCGCAGTGCGGGAATTGATATTCTGTTTGGCCTGAAGGCGGAAACAATACCGCTAACGCTCTCTGAAACTAGTATCGAAAGCCGACGACACACCGAATGTCGAACCGAAGTCAAGTCTGGATCCGACGTATAATATGCCTCGCAACGCGTCGGCGGCAGGTACCGGTTACTTTCAGCGGATGAATAGGTTCGCCTCCGAACAACACTACAGCCGGTAGTGCTATCGCTCGGCGGTCGAGTCGGGTGCGATAAACAAAGATCGGGTGTGGGTCGGCCCGTGAGGGCCGATAGTTAGCGAGCCGTCGCAGCCGCGTTACTCGATACGGGGCGTAGCGAGGAGCACAGCCGCGACGAGGGCACCGAAGCCGGGCGTTCCGTCATCGGAGCCGCTGCTGTCGGAGCCGTCGGAATCGTCGTCTGCGCCTTCGACGGTCAGCGTGGCCGTCACTTCGTCGGTGGCCACACCGTGCTCGTAGTCACCGGTGTCGAGGCCGCTCGTGTCGACGGTGAACTCGACCGTGGTGCTGCCGCCGGCTTCGAGAGTGATCTCCGAGGTGTCTTCCTCGTCGCCGTCAAGCGTGAGCGCGACGTCCTGGGTACTTTCTGCGTTGCCGGTGTTCTCGATCGTCGCGGAGACGGTCACTTCGTCACCAGCAGTGGCGGTCGCCTCTTCGGGATCAAGGTCCGAGACCTCGAAGGTCGCGGTTTCCTTGACCGCTTCGACGACCGTACCTTCAGAGTCGGCGTCGAAGGCAGTCTGACGGGTTTCTACGTCGAATATGTCATCCACAAACGCGTCGGTCAAGTCGAATGAGGTCTCGAACAGCCCGTCAGCCGAGCCGGTGACATCCTCGTCGTTCAGGATGAAGTTCGTCGAGGCATCGTCGTCGCTGCGGACGCGTACGTCGATTTCCGTTCCGGGCGCAACGTTCGGCGTGCGCTAACAGTCATTGTACTCTCTCGCGGAACGAAGTGAAGCGAGAGCCGGAGGAGGGGATTGTGAACCACGGTCGTTCGCTTCGCGTCACTCCCTGGTTCAAATCCTCCCGCGGCTCTTCGACTCCACGTCGTTCCGTCAGAAGAGCCGGAGGAGGGATTTGAACCCTCGACCTATTCCTTACGAAGGAATCGCTCTGCCAGCTGAGCTACCCCGGCACGGTCGTCGTTACGCACTCAGGTGTACTCCGATGATTTAGAAAAGGCTTCCGAATCAACGCGCCGTCAGGCGGACGTCGAGGCAGACGTTGTACTCGTGCGGCGCGTACGATCGGACGATCCGCTCGGTCTCGACCGTGACTTCGTAGTCCGGTTCGGCGGCCTCACGGATGGCTCGTTCGCCCGGGCCGAAGGGATCGTCCTCGTGCTGGATGTCGTAGTAGTGAAGCACGCACTCCTCGCCAGCGAGCGTCACCGCCGTGTCCAGGAACTCGTCGGCGCTATGAGGGAGGTTCATCCCCAGCCGGTCGGTCCAGTCGGCGTACTCGTCGGTGAGACCGCGGACGTCACCTTCGATGGCGGTCACGCGATCGGCCACGCCGTTGCGACGGGCGTTCTCGCGGAGGTAGGTCACGGCCGTCGCGTTGAGATCGCAACCCACCACCTCGGCTCCCCGGCCGGCCATCGGCACGGCGAAGGGACCGACGCCGGCGAACATATCCAGAGCGCGCTCCCCCGCAGCGACCTGTTCGATCACGCGGTGGCGCTCGGTCGCGAGCCGCGGCGAGAAGTAGACGGCCGCGATGTCCAGCGCGAACTCGTAGCCGTACTCCCGGTGGACGGTCTCCGTCGACTCCCCGACTAGCACGTCCCACTCGCGGACGCGGAGTTCACCCTTCACCTTCGAGGCCCGGTTGACGACGGTCGACGCGCGGAGGTCGGAGTCGACAATCGCGTCGGCGATCCGCCGGGCGCGCTCCTCGTCGTCCTCGTCGAGAATGACGATGTCCCCGAGCCGCTCGTAGGAGGGCTCGAAGCCCAGCAGTTCCGCGGGCGCCGTCTGCGTCTCCCGCACGGGGGCGTCGTACGCGACGACGTCGTGCTGCTCGGGCACCGCTTCCGCGTCGATCACGGGGATGTAGAGCGATCCGTCCTCGACGGTGATCTCCCGCTCGCGATCCAGGAGGTCACGCGAGGCGAGCGCGCTCCGGACCGCCTCGCCTTCGCTCGTCGAGACGCGGACGCAGGGGACGGTCATACCGAGACGTCGCGAGCGATCGGAGTAAGCGTGACGTTTCGCCCCGTGTCGGCGGCGACACCGGAATCACAGTGAGGGCCGCCACGCCGGTCGTGTCAGCCTGCCGCGATCACTCCGCCGGCACGACGAGCACGGGCGTCTCCGAAAGCCGGACGACTTTCTCCGCGACACTCCCCAAGACGAACCGCTCGACCCCCGTCCGCCCGTGCGTCCCGAGCACGACGAGATCCGCGCTCGTCCGCTCACAGACGTGGAGAATCTTCCGGTGGGGCACCCCGTGTTCGATCACTTGGCTGCTCTCGACGCCCGCCTCCGTCGCTCGCGACGTGACTCGTTCGACCGCCGCGGTGGCAGCCTCTTCCAGAGCTGCGGTCGTCTCGCTCGATCGGACTGGCCCCACTGGAACGACCGAGAGCGCGCGGACGCCGGCGCTGAATCGGTCGGCGAGCCCCACGCCCCACCGTTCGGCCGGCACGGCGGCGTCGCTCCCGTCGGTCGGGACGACCACGTTCCGATACGGTCGTTCGCCGGTCGCGTCCTCCCGGACGGTCAGGACGGGCACCGGCGAGAGACGGACCAGTTTCTCCGCGACGCTGCCGAGGACGTACCGGTCGAGCCCGGTCCGACCGTGCGTTCCCATCGCGATCAGATCGATCCCCTCGCGGTCGACGACCGACAGGAGTTCCTCGTGGGGGAACCCGGACTCCACCGCGGTTCTGACCGTCGCTCCCGCGTCCTGTACCCGTGCTGCGGCGTCGGTGACGGCCTCTTCGAGTTCGGCTTCGACCTCGCTGCGCTCTGCGACGCTGGACAGTCCGTACGGGTCGACGACCGCCACGAGGTGAACCGTCGCGTCCGCCTCCACTGCGAGCGAGATCCCGTGCTCGAGGGCCGGCATCGCGCTCTCACTCCCATCGAGCGGAACGAGTATCCGATCGACTGCGACCGACGTGGGGCTGGTCATACGCGCTCCTTCGTCGGGTGCCGAGAAAAAGTCCGTCCCTGCGAGCGGGTCGGGTGCTCACTCGGTTGCGTCCGTGTCGGGCCCGGAACCGCGCTCATCCGACGACGTCGAATCCGACGCGGCAGTCTCCGGTCGGGCGTCGTCGAGCGTCCAGCCGTCGAGTTCGCTCATGCTGTCGATGTCGTTCTTCCGGGCCCACTCGACGAACAGCTTCAGTCGGTAGTGCCAGCCCTTGACCGTCGAGTCCTTCGCGTCGGTCCGGCGGTGGTTCAGATACCGCTCCTTCGCCTCTGCGGGGGAGAGGTCGGGAGGGTCGTGGTCACTCGGTGTCATCGAGCCCTGAACAGTCCCGAAAGTGGTCGATGGTGATCCGCTCGCCGTCGGAGACGAGGAAGGTCTGACCGCAGTGTTCGCACTGGAGACGGCCCTCAGCGCTCACAGGCCCACCTCCGGCCCGACGGCGTCGACATCGTCCGCCTTCGCCTGTTCCCGGCGGTCCTCGTCGGCGACGCGCTTCGGTCGCCCGCCGAGTTCCCTCTCGCCGTAGTATTCGGTCTGAACGTCGCGGATCGCGGACACACGCTTCGGCGGGAGCTTGGCTGTCTCGTCGCGCCACTCGGTGACGCGAACCCACCCGCTATCGAGGATCGTGTAGTCCGCGACGTAGACGAGTCCCTGGCCGGAGATCTGAACGAACGCCGGGGTGTAGTACTCCGGCAGGTTCTCGGGATCAACGCGATCGCCGTCGATGTCTTCCTCGGACGGCTCTTGCAGCTGGCCGCCGTCGGTCAGCACGCGCTGTCCGTCTTCGCCGGTTGCCTCGCCCGGCTTCTCGGAGACAGGCGTGACAGCCATGAGTCGGTCGCACTGGACGCACTGGCGGTCTCCCTTGCCGGACCGGTGTCGGCGGCGCTCCGTGTCGTCACAGCCGGGGCAGCGGAGGATGAACAGGTCGGGAGTGTACGGGTCATGTCGGTACCCGCGAGGGACGGCCGAGTTCATGGGCCCTCCTCCCCGTCGTCGTCACTCTTTTCTCCGCTGCCGTTCGTATCGAAACCGGGGGCGCTGGACTCACTGGACATGATTCAGGCGGCCCCCTCTTTCCGACGCTGATCCTCGCCGTTCTCATAGTTCTCGTCAACGGCGAGATGGACATTCGGTTCCTCAATGGGATTCGACGGGTGGCTCCGGATGCAGTGCCGGATATACTCCGAGTATCCCATTTCGTGTTTTTCGGCCGATTCACGCACATCTTCGTCCATCTCCAGTGGCATGGAGAAGGACACTGACAGGCTCTTCTGTGCCATTGCGTTAGCAATCAATGAACCAATAGTGAATATAGTTTACGGTGAGTCTACTGAGACACTAAGATTCCATTAATCCCTATCCAACGCCGTAATCACGAAGGGGATTAATAATCAATCAAGATGCGATACTCGGGCGATTGGATGGTGCTCGCCGATGACCGGATACTCGAATATATTCGAGAGAAAGAGTCCGGTAGTCCAAAGGAGATGTCTGATAGCGGTTACGTCCGCTATACTCGGTCGTATATCTCGAAGCGGTGCAAGAAACTGGTCGAGCGGGGACTCTTGCGCGATCTGGGGAATGGAGTTTATATTATCACAGACCGAGGTGAGCGGTATCTCGACGGCGAAATCGACACTTCCGAAGACGCGCCGGACGAGATTGAATCGCCTTTCGAAAACGGGGATGGGCCAACGGCGGGGGACAACCACGAACAGGCGTAACCCATGAGGAAATCAGCGGACTGGATGATCCAGCTCGACGAGCGGATTTTGGAATACGTGGAGTCTCAGGGTTGGGCAATGCCGAGTATGCTCGCGCGAGAGCGTCAGTTCCCAGAGTACGAGGGTGTCATCAGTGACCGCTGTAAGCGACTTCACTACTGCGGGTTTTTAGATCCGATCCACGGTGAGATGTACGATATTACAGCGGAGGGGCGGCTCTACCTTCAGGGGGAGATAGACGCCGCTCATCAACCGTACGCGAAAGCCAGTGCCGTCTTCGAACGGTGGGACTTCCCGCCCGGATGGGATCCTGGCCCGATCCGGTTCAAGCTGTAGAATATATAAGGGTATATTCTTACTTTACCAAAGACAAGACACCCTTTCGAAGGAAAGATCAGCACATAAATCAAGTGTCAAACTCCAAAAGGAAGCATTAGATGGTCTGATGCCACGGATTCGGGTATAGCGACTACTTCTCATTTGAGTGGCTGAGAAAATTAAGCGGCGCCAACCTCCGATACTATCGGTGAATGTTTATGGTCTTGCGCCCTACGATGTAGCACAAGTGGAGGTGACACTGTGACCAATATCCAGCCTGGTGTTAGAGAGCGGATGAATGCTCCCCAAGAGGACCAGGAAATTAAATTGATTGTAGGTGTCACCAGCACCTCCGACGAAAATCTCTCTCAGATCCGGTCTTTGGAGATCCAGAGCCTGGAGAAACTGCCCTTCGACACTGTCGAGGTCACTATCTCGGAAGGGGAAATATCAAACCTCAGTGATCTGGACTTCGTTGAATCCCTGGAGATGGAAGGGATATGGGAGGGACAAGAGGGAAATGTGTCTACCCAGCGGGTAAGCCCTCGATAGAAGATATTATCAGTTCATTTTATTACCAGACTACAGACGTTTGCTCTTTAGGCCATTACGGTGATCTTGAAGAGGTGTGTGACGTAGCAGTTCTTGACTCAGTATATGAACCTGGAGATGCGGTGCCGGAAGATGTTGAAATTGGAAGAACTATCGATCGAGTTCCGGATGATGATCGCGACATGTCTGGGTGGCATGGTATCGCTGTATCCAATATAATATCATATACGTCAAACAACATACGGTTGAATTTTATAAGAGTATTGCAGGACGGTGGAGACCGACTAAGAGTAACCACAAAGCAGCTTCTATGGGGCCTCAAACTTGCAAAAGACCATGATATGGATGTGTTAAATCTGTCACTAGGTAATGATCACTCTGACGACGGGAATCTGGACTGTGGCAGAGACAACCACCCCTGCCGTGTACGAAAAGCGATTCGCGAATTAGTAGTTGAGGAAGGTATTACGGTGATAGCGGCTTCTGGAGATTCCAAGTCTTCAGAGCGTATCTGCTGTCCTGGGAGAGCAGGAGAAGTGATCTGTGTTGGAGGTTTCATTTCTAAGTGTACTGCCAAACTCAGTCAAAACGGTTTTAATGAGCCTTCAATCCACGAACGTCCACCAAATGCAATTTGGATCGATAGAGACGATGATAAAGGCACTGACGAAATTCTGTGCGGGGGTGAGGGGTGTTCTGCTTTACATGAATGTCGTAGTCATCGTAGGAACGTGGCCTGGGATAATAACTTAGCAGAGGAAGGGTCCAAACCAGACGTTTATGCGCCTAGCCTCCTCCCGGTTAATTCTGAAGAAAACGGTGGCGTGATCGTTGCCGGAAGTAGTTTCGCCACACCATTTGTCACTTCACAGCTCGCAGAAATGATTGCTGGAGCAAAAAACCAAAATGAAGATATCCAGCCTGCTCTTCTACGCGAAGCAGTTGTATCGACAGCCCGATTACTTGATAGCGGTGAAGAAAAACAATTCTATGCATCTGGCGCATTAACGTATGTCTGCAAAAGAGTTGATGATCTTGAACCACCGAAGGTCAAGCCGAGATTTTCTGTAGATTCGGATCCGTTAGATGGGGATTAAGCATCTGAATATCCAAACACTGGATAGATGCTCTATCACAAACCTGTAACAGAACAGGAGTTGGATTAGAGCCAGTTTACTTTCTCTCTTTCACGTCTTTGCGCCTCCGGTGAGTGCGTCCCCCTGTAGTGGTCCAAGAACGTCTCCAGATCGTCCCACCCGCCCCAGTCGCAGACGACCATGGCGTCGACATCCTCGCTTCGGAGACTCGTCGCCCAGGTCCGCCGCAGATCGTGAAAGCCGACGTACTCCCAGCCGGGTTCATCGGTCTCGTCAAGTAGCTCGTCGGTCGCCTTCGCCGTCCACCGCCGGAGCGTCCGCGTCGACACGTCGACGACAGGCGCGTCAGTCGGCGCGTCACGCACGTCCCCAACTGTCCGTATCGTGGTGGCAAGGTTCGGCGGGATCGGCGTCTCACGGTACTTGTCGGTCTTCGCGGACCGCCACACCCGGAGCATCGTCCCGGCGTCGGTGTCGGCGACGTGTTCCGGGGCGATGCGGACCACCTCGTCGGACCGGAGCCCGCACCGTACACCCAGCCCCATCGCGATTCGCTTCTCCGTGTCCTCGAAGCAGTCAAGCAGCTGCTGCACTTCGCGCTCGGACAACCACACCTTCATCCCATCGTCGTCGGGGTAGCTCTCTAAGTTCATGTCCGGTATCTCTCCTTTGCGGTCAGAAATCCTAGAAAGTACCGGCGTTGACAGCGATCCGGCGGGTCAAACGGGTCGGATCTGTCCGACTCTGCGCCAGGAACCGGACACGCTTACGACACTTCGAGCCGGTCCCGAACAGCGTCGACGGCGATCTTCGACCACTGTCGAGGCGCAGTCAACAGCGCCAGCACGAACAGCCAGTTCGGCGGTCCCGACGCCCGCGCCCACTCGACGGCCGGCTCAAGCATCGAAAACCACGCTCCAGGGAAGCTTGTGCTGTCGCCCCATCGGGTGACCCGACTGGTTCCACCCGCCGCGGGACTCGACCCAGCCCGCGACCGTCGACGGCTTCGCTCGTCGCAGCCGCAGCAGCCCGGCGCTCTCGTCGAGTAGGACGAACGTGTACCACGCGACGGCTTGCCCGTCCGACCGGGCGAGAGACTCCGTCTGTGACTCCCACAGCCGAAAGCGCCCGTCGCCGGGATACTTCTCCCCGACCGTCGTCGACGTCGACTTGACCTGATGTTTCGTCGGCCGATCGGGATGCCGGAGGTCCCACCAGTCCGGGTCGAGTGCGAGCCCTTCCAGCCCGTATTCCTCGGCGACGATCTCCTCGGCGACATCCTCGAAGGACTTCGAGCGCTGGAGTCGTTCGCGCTGGTTCCGTGTCAGGTTCCGCGGGTCGACTGTTCGGGTCACGTGTTGCCCTCCCTGTCGCCGCCACGCAGCTCGGAGAGGTACCCAGCGCCGCGGAGTACCCGCCGGTGCTCGTGGACCATGTCGACGAGTCCGCCCCACTGCTCGACGTCTTCCTCCCCGCGGAGGATCCGCGAGTTCGTCCGAACGTCGTCGCGCATGTCGCGGACCCACTTCGCCGCCGCGATCGCCGCCGAGGTCGTCAGCACCGACGCGACCGATACCGCGTAGGCCGCCAGCGTGTAGGGCTCGACAGCCATTAGGTCGTCACCAGGGTTGACTCGCCCGTGTTGCCGTCTGGGTCCTTCGCTCGGGCGACGAGATCGCCGTTCGAGTCGAAGCCAATGGTGAACTCGCCGTTGTCCAACCCCGAGAGACTCTTGATGCCGTCGTCAGTCCCGCCGACGGAGCCTCGGAGCTTGCTGGTATCGGCGATGTTGTTCGTCACGCCGTCACCGATGGCGACGGCCCGGTCCCCGCCGATGCTCGCGTTCCGACCGATGCCGACGGAGCCGGGCTCGGCGGAGTAGGCGCCGGTTCCGATGACGGTCCCGCCGGTGCCGCTCGCGGTGACACCCGGACCCACGCCGACGGCCTCCTCACCACCGACGTAGGCACCGCCGAGTGCCACCGCGGCCCGGGAATCGCCTTGCGAGCCGTTGCCGATAACCGTCACCGCGTCGGCCTGTCCGACCGTCCCGAAGCCGATGACCGTCGACTCGGCCCCACTGATGACGTTGGCGCCGCCCCCGATGGAGACGTTATTCCCCGCCGCGTCCGGGGTGTCCTCCGAGGCGATCGCTACGTCATACTGGCCTCCCGCGATTTGGCCACCAATTGAAACCGCGTCGTCGGCCGTCGTACCGGCGTTCGAGCCAGCAGCGACACTATCCTGTCCGGCTGCAGAGGCCTGCGCACCGAGCGCGAGCGCTTGATACGCGCTCGCTGTTGCTCCCATCCCGATAGCGTGAGCGCCGTACTGCGTCGCGGATGCTCGCGCCAGCAGCGCCATCGAGTTGTAGCCGCTCGCGACGGCCTCGTTGCCCATCGCCAGCGTCTCGTCACCGCCGCCCGACGCCTTCGGCGGAGTCGGGACCGACAGCGGCGCCAGCACATCGATAGCCGGTCCTTCGTCCTCTTTGCCGCCACCGCCACCGAGGCCGATGTTCCCGCCGTGGTTCATGGCAGGACCACCCCCACGGCCGCGACGGCGAGAGCGAGCCCGATCACGAGTCCGCCCACGCCGACCGTTCCCGTCACGATACCGGTCAACTGTCCGAGTAGCTTCGCTATCATACTATCACCGTCAGCAGGACCGCGGCGAGTAGTCCCGCCGCGAGCGTCGTCTGCCGGCGCGTCAGCGGTCCCACAGCCGGCAGCTTCGGCAGGTTACTCAGTGGGCCGTCCGACGGCCCGCCATCGTCGTTCCGGTCGTCTGGAGTGCCCTGCCGGCCGTGGACCGTCACGGCGCCCCACGCGAGTTCCATCTGCGGGGAGAGCTTCGCAGTCAACTCGTACTCGCCCGGTTCGATCTCGCGGGTCAGCGACTCCCAGCTGATCCGCTTGGCGATCGTCTCCGTCTCGCCGGCCGGGACCGACTCAGACTTGGCACCGATCGCCGTCTCGCCGAGGTACCACGTCACCGTCGTCCGCCGGTCAGTACTCGACAGGTTGTACACGTCAGCCTGGAACTGCGGATTGTAGTTCTCCCGGCTGGTCGCCTCCGGATGGCTCTCCGGATAGAGGTTCCGCCGGGTGATCGCGACATCCTCCAGGGCGTGACTCGGTCGTCCGCTCACAGCACCAGCACCCCCAGGACCACCACAGCAGCAGCCGCGCCGCCCATCGCGACGGTCTTCGAGACGCCAAGCGTCGACGCGAGCGACTCCACCCACTTCATCGGGTTCAGCGAGGTGTTCGTGTCGGGCTTGTCGCCCGGTTCCGAGGGATCCGGAGACGGTCCCGGACTCGACCCGCCCGCTCCCGGTGCCATCGTCGACCAGCTCATCGACTCCGGGCCGATGTCTACCTCAAGCCGACGTTGTGACCCGACCAGCACCGGCACGCTCATCTCCGTCTTCTCGCCAGGGCCGAGCGACAGCGCCCGCTCGCCCTTCCGCGTGCCGTTGACCGTCACCGGCAGCGTTCGCGACACCGGCCTTGAAAGCGGGTTCTCGAAGCTCACCGTGACATCCGCACGCCGATTCCGGACCGGAGGATCCGGGGAGATGCTGATGTTCTCGCCTTTCAGCCAGTCCGTCGTCTCTCGCTGATGGGAGTCGCCGGCACACGACACCGTCAGCGTCTCAGCATCCGGGACCGTCACTCGGACCCGTTCGGTCGTCGCACTGTCCGGCGCGATCTCCGTCACCACTTCCGCGACCACCTCGCCGTTAGCCTCGACGGATTCGCGGATCGTCAGCGGCTCGCCCGTCCGGTTAGTGAATCTGAGTTCGACCGTCGTCTCACCGCCACGCATAGGCCGCCGGTCCTGGATGCGGATGCGAGTGATGTCGACCGCGTTGATCCACCGACCGCTCGGGTTGAGACCCGGCACCTGCTCGCCGACAGGGACAGTCTGGGGCATCTACAGCACCCCCAGGAGTACGACTGCGGCGATAGCTCCCGCGGCGATCATCGTCGTGTTCGTTCCGAGTGCGTCCGCCAGCTGCCGGACGTAGTTCAGCAGGCTCTCGCCCGTCGATGGCTTGGTCGGGTCAGTTGCGTCCGTCGAGGTCGTGACCGTCTGGTCGTAGTCGTCGTACGTCGTACTCTGGAGGTTCTGCTCCCAGGTCTGGCCGAACGGCACCGCGTCACCGACCTGATGAACCCGAACCTCTACCGTGTGCTCTCCCTCCGACAGAGAGACGGAGAACTGGGTGTCTCGGCTGTTATTGTTCGCCAGACACAGCTCTTCGGTCGCCCGGCGCGTGCCGTCGACCCAGAGGGTGACGGGCGTCACCCAGCCGGTCGGGTCGAGACCCTTCGTCGGACACGCTCCCGACGAGAGCCAGGGGTCTCCACCCTTCCCCTGTCGGACTGTCACCGGGACGGTGAACGTGTCGTTGGGCGGTACTTCGGACGGGATTTCGACGGACTGGATAGAGGGGTTGCTCGACGCCATATCAGTCGCCTCCCGTAGATTCTCGGATCATGGTCATGCGAACGCCACGAGGTTGAAGCTCGTATCTGAGCCGTCGCTGGTCTGCTTTCGATACCACATCTCGGACGTGCCGAGTCCGCCCGACGGTGCGAGCGTGAACGGCGCGTTGTCGGGCGACAGTGGGATCTCTCGGTCGGTGTTGCTCGCGTCCTTGAACGCCACGTACAGCGGCGCGTCGAACCCGTAGATCATCACCGAGTCGGCCGCGTAGTCCCAGCCGACGGAGTTCTCCTCGGTACTGGTGACCGTCACTCCCTCGGCGCTGTAGTACGTCGCCTGTGCGTCGTCGGTCTCGTCGGTCTGCTCGCCCCGCATCTCCATCAGCAAGCACGCCAGCAGCGCCGTCCCCTCGTCCTCCGCGAGGTCGTAAAGGACGTTGTCGGGGATCTCGCCGAAGTACTCGGCTATCAGGTCGTCGATGGGAGTCTCCGACCCGATGAGTCCGTAGCTCGTCACAGCGGGTCACCTCGGACGAACGTGTAGACCGTCGCCGCCTGGACCAGCGCCGTCAGCAGTTGCGTGAACGGCGATAGGACATCCGCGACTGTCCGAGCGTAGTTCGCGAACCGGCCGAGTAGCCCCGGCCCGTCGTCTGTCTCGTCGGTCGAGTCCCCGCTGTCGGACTCGGCCGCCGCGTCGGTGCTGTTGCTCGTCGTCGTCTGTTGCTCCGGGAAAGATGCCATGTGTGATGGCCGGGGCTGTTAGGGCCCGGCCATTGACCGCTCGATCTCTCGCCGGAGAGCAGACGGGTTCTCGTCCTCGCGGACGGGCCGCTGCTTCACCGGGATACTCAGCTCCAACTGTGCGTCCATCGCCTTCGCCGCGTCGAGTGCGACGCCGTACTCGGTGTCGTAGAACACCAGATCCAGCCGGAACTTCGGCGGGATGATGCCCCGAGTGCCCGAGTTCCGGCCTTCCCACGTGATCTGGCGGTCACTCTGCGGGTCGTCCGGGTTCGAGAACGCCCAAGTGATCGAGTCCTCCGTCTGGAGTTCCTGGGTCGTGTTCCCCTTGCCGCTCGTCCGCTTCTGGAGTCGCGTGAACCCGTGTCGGACCACGGTGTAGATGTCCACTTCCTTGTCCGACCCGGCGCCGTCGAAACTCGCCGACGTGATGAAGTCGCCGTCTGTCCCGAAGGTGCCCGAGTAGCTGACAGCCGTCGAGTCGGTGACGAGTGTGTCCTTGTTGCCGTCGCCGCTGTCGTCGTAGTAGGCGACGACGTTCGCGTCGGTGGTGTACTCACCGTCCGCGACGTTCGCCATGAAGTCGACGACCGGCGCCTCTGGGTCGAGGGGCTTCGACGCCCCCGCGTCGCCTGACGCGACGGTCACCGTCTGCTTGGCGACGAGTGCGACGACGAGCGGCTCGCCGGTCGGAACCTTCCACACCTGCGATTTCGGCACCTTCGTCGTCGCCACGACAGCCTCCGATCCGGGATTGTACGGCTTCATCTCGAAGGTGTCTTCTCGGAGATGGACGGTCCGTGCAGGGCGTCCGCCGTTCTGCTGGTTGTCCGACATGGGTTACTCCTTCCGGACGTTCAGCGGGTAGTTGAAGAACAGCGAGTTCTCGTTGATCTGTTCGGACGCGACCACCAGCAGCGCCAGCTCGTCGGAGTCCGTCAGCGACAGCGTCCCGCCGGGTACCCGCTCGGGATCGAAGCGGACACGCCGGCGCTGGGCGTTGTCGCCGCTCTGCTGGTCCTTCAGTGAGAGCGTGTTGAACGGCGCGATGCTGAAGTCGCTGATGACGGTCCAGGAATCGAGCGGGTCGTTCGGCTCCCGGTAGCCGAGGCCGAGTCGGGCGTTCCGCGGCATGTCGCCGCCGCCGCTCGCCTCGACATCGAGGATCGCCGGGTAGCCCTGGACGAGTTCCCACGCTTGACCGTCGGGCACGTCCCAGGTGGTCACCGGAGTCGGGTTGTCGCTGATGTTCCGCTCGACCGTCGCCGAACCGAGTTCGGTCGACAGGGTCTCGTCCGCCATCAGTTACCCACCCCGAAAGACTCGGCACCCAGGCCCCACATCCCGAGCCCAATGCCGATCGCCAGCATGCCCATCCCGCCGTTCAGCGGGCCGATCCACGCCGACAGCAGCAGCGCCGCTCCCAGGCCGGTGAATCCGATGCCTGCGGTGAACGATGCCGAGCCGGTGTCGCCCTCGAACAGCGCGTTCGCGAGAGCGACGATCTGGTCTTCGAGGTTCAGTCCGAGCAGGTTCGTGGCGGTCGGCAGCAACGCCGCCGCGCCGGCGCCGATCGCTGCGTTCCGCTCGCTCATTTGGAGTGCCATGGTTAGATGATCAGGTATCCAGCCACGATCGCGGCGATGAAGCCCCCAACAGCCGCCATACCGAGCGGCTGAGTGAGGAAGTCAACTATACCTCCCATCGACGACCCGCCGGACGAGCCGTCGGATCCGTCGGAGTTGGTGGTCGATGCCATCCGGTCGATCCTCAGGCGCGATTTGGAGATATTCGTTTGTCCGTTGTCAACACCCGCAGATTCCGGGAGTAGACGCGATCTCTCTCTACGAAAATAGAGCGTCCCTATCGGAGGTGAGACGGGATCGGGACCGGTCCGCGGATCTCAGAGTCGGCGCCGGCGACATCCTTGTAGTAGAGAAAGCGGTACTCGGAGGGATCCATCTGTGTGACCCGGTGCTTGTCCGGGATGCTCACACCGCTGAACTTGCTGTCTTCGTGCTCTCCGTAGGCGAATATGAGGTAGTTGTCCGTCTGCGTCCAGATCTGGTCGTGGATCTCCTTCGCCTTGTGCGCCGCCACGATGAGACCGTTGTTAGAGTGTGAGACGTGCCATTTCACGATGTCCTTCAGTACGTCGGGGATGTGGTGCGGCCCCATCCAGTTGTGCGCCTCGTCGATGAACAGGTAGCACTCTTCGAGCTGACCGAACGCCTTCAGGTACTCCTCCAGCGTCTCCTCCTTGAACGGGATTTCCCGCACCACCTGTCGGGTGTGGCCTTCCGACCACAACCGGAGAACGTCGACAGGCGACTCCGGAAACACCGCGCCGGGCGGCCCGTGTTCCCCGTTCGGATCGATAGCGATGAACCGATCCATCTGACAGAGTAGATGCTCGGACAGTACGGATTTCCCGCTGTTCTTCTGGCCGAGTATCACCGAGATTTCGCTCAGGTCGATGTCCATGCTCACCACTCGCCGCCGTCGAGTCCGGCCGGGGTGTCGCCGGGCTGTCCGACATCCACTTCGCCGACATCCAGATCGACCGGTTCCGGGAGATCGTCGGGCGACGGTGCCTCGGCGTCTACCTCTTCGTAGAGGTCGCTGCGGTGTAGAATCGTGTCGAGACCGTTGACGATGGACGCCACCCGCTCGGGTTTGGCGACGATCATCCGGGCGGCGATCACCGCCACTACGTCCTCAACATCCTCCGGCGGAACCCCGAGCATCGCCGGCGCCTGCTGTTTCAGCTCGTCGACCTTCTCGCGTTCTTCCCCGTCGAGATTCTCCAGCCGATGCTTCACGTAGCGGCGGATCTCTTCCTCGGCATCATATAGCGTGTTCTCGTCGACGGCGCTGTCTTCGGCGACGGTCTCCAGGCGCTCGACGCGTTCTTCGGTCGATTCCTCTGCCTCTGCTGCCATCATGGACAGCTGGGTCATGAGTTGCATCATCTTAGAAACCCCAATCTCGTTCTGCGGGCGTCTCGCTCTGCGATTCTGTTCCGTTGGGGCTCGTAGCCCCCGCGCGGTCGGTACGGGCCTTGCGGCCGTCTCGACCGTTTACCTCCTCTACGTCGTCCTCGAATTCGGTGCTGGTCCGGTCGGCGTCCTCCTCGTCGTCTTTCTGCCGGCGGTAGCGGACCGCCTTCCCGCCGAACGTCGACGCCATCGACAGGGCGAACATCGTCGTCGGGGTGACATCCACGTCGTGCTCGTCGCACATCGCGACGAACAGCCGGGCGTTCGCCTTTCGCTCCTGAGACGAGAGTTCCCAGCCCTCCCATCCAGTAGCGGCGCTGGCGGTGTTGAACGGCATCTCGATAAGGTGACCGACGATTTCCTCGTCCATCATCATCCCCGCGGCCGGGGCGGTCGTCGGTGCAGTCTCACCGCTGTCGGCGTCGTTGACCGCCTCTTCGACGGCGTCTTGATCCGCGCCGTCACCCATCGCGCTCTCGAACTTCTCTTTCATCTCCCGGCGACGCTCGCGTTCCGCTGGGTCTTCGGCTTCCTCGACGACATCATCGGGGCTCTCGTCGCTACTGCCGAGCCCGAGACGGTCCCGTAGACCGCCTTTGCTCTCTTCGCCGCTGTCGTTGCCCTCCGAAGTGTCCTCACGAGTGTCGCTGTCGGCTCGATCCTCCGTTTCGTCCTGTCGAGAAGCCTCCTCGGGAGACGAGTCGGACGTATCACGGTCTAAGACATCGTGGTCGATGTCTCCAGATTCGAGGTCTCCCGGTGGTTCTACCGGCGTTCCGTCGGAGTCCGGGGCGTTCTCTGGGGAAAGCTTCTCGGATCCTTGGTGCCCGACATCGATCGCGTCTGCTTTCGGTGCCGTCTGGGTGCCTCCGTCTGTTGTGGCCGCCGCATCCCTATCGGTACCTTCTCTATCAGTGTCCGTAGAGGGAGACGTGTCGACCGATTCCTCTGCTGCTGTCTGGCGAGAGTCGCTTTCGCCTTCCTCACCTACGGCCGGCTCGTCTCTATCTATCTCTCTATCCGGTGCCTTCGTCGGTAGGTCCAGCTCGTCGACGGCATGGGCGACGAGATCGGCGCGGGCGGCGCCTACGGGGTTGCCGTAATCCAGATCCGACGCGAGGGACTGCAGGTCGTTGTAGGGCCATCGCTCTTTGCTTTCGAGTTCGGCCCGACTGGTAGGATATTCTCTATCCATCCGGGCTTGGATAGAGGAACTACGCTATTGGACCCTCGCCTATTGTCAACAGAGCGTAAGTGAGTGGTTTTCCGGAACGTCGATGTCGATTCCCTCCCGTTCGAGCTTCTCGATAGCGGCTTCTTGGAGAAACTCGGAACGGTACCGATAGCCGAGAGCTACGTGGTTATCGTTGATTTCGCGTAGAAGCCATGGCGGGAACGAAACGCCCGTTGTATCCGTCGACATACGACAGTATAGGAGCTGTGGAAAGATAAAATCTGTTAGCAAGCAAGTAATTAACTTACTTACCAAGAGAGAAAACGGGACAGAGTATCTACTTTGTGTCTGTGCCTATTGACCGGACATTTCCGCTGTCTGTGGCTGCGGATAGAGTCCGCTGCTCGGCCTCTGTGACCGCCGGGACTTGGTCGGGGTCGTAGTTCATCACTAGACGCTCGGTGGCCTTCTTGACGCCGTCCGCCCGGTCGGTCGCACCGAACTCGTCGACTGTCTTCGCGAGATCGCGAAGGCCGTCGGGCAACTCCCGGTAGGAGATCATCCAGTCGCCCTCGAGCTCGGCGACCATCTCGACGAACTCATGATGGGAGAACTCGCCGAGGTACTCGTGTTCATTGCCGACGTACGGCGGGTCGAAGTACCAGAATGTCCCTGACCCGTCGTAGCGGTCGACCAGCGCTGCGTAGTCGTCGCACTCGACAACGACATCGGCGAACCGCTCGCGGACCAGGTCCAGCCGGTCGACGTTCTGCCGGAGTGACCGGGCTTCGTTCCGTTCGTAGGGTGTCGAGAAGCCGCTTCGGGACTTCGTGATCGCTCCGTACTGCGTGTGTCG
>ENA-ORDC01000858-ORDC01000858.1-marine-metagenome-genome-assembly--contig:-NODE-858-length-25862-cov-3.702928_pt1 | contig 25862 bp, 20 predicted proteins | sample MGYA00237783_ERZ508515 | MGnify/ENA primary metagenome ERZ508515 (study PRJEB26186, sample SAMN06268792) | marine metagenome | isolation source: Eden Landing Ponds, San Francisco, CA, USA | place... | reverse complement strand
TCCGCCAGCCGCTCGGTGTGTTCGCCGCCGTCACGCCGTTCAACTTCCCCGGAATGATCCCCCTGTGGTTTCTCCCGTATGCGGTGGCGACGGGTAACTCGTTCATCCTCAAGCCGAGCGAACAGGACCCACTCACGGCGCGAAAACTGTTCGAGCTAATCGACGAGGCTGGCTTCCCGGACGGCGTCGTCCAGCTGGTCAACGGAGGCGTCGACACGGTCAACGCGCTCATCGAACACGATGACGTCCAAGGGATCTCCTTCGTCGGGAGCACGCCGGTCGCGAAGACCATCTACGAGAAGGCAGCCGCGAACGGCAAGCGCGTGCAGGCGCAGGGTGGCGCGAAAAACCACGTCATCGTCACAGAGACCGCCGACCTCGAGTTCGCCGCCGAGAAGGCCGTGAGCTCTGCGCTGGCCTGCTCGGGCGAGCGCTGTCTCGCCAACGATGTCGTCGTCGTCGAGGACTCCGTCTACGAGGAGTTCGTCGACCTCGTGGTCGCCGAAGCCGAACGACAGGTCGTGGGGTACGGGCTCGACGACGACACCACCATCGGCCCGCTCATCACTCCCGAACACGAACAGCGAGTCCGCAACTACGTCGCCACCGGTATCGAGGAGGGCGCCGACCTCGTCTATGACGGCCGCGACGTCGAGGTCGACGGCTATCCCGACGGGAACTTCCTCGGCCCCTGCATCTTCCGCGACGTGACGCGCGACATGGTTATCGCCCGCGAGGAGATCTTCGGGCCCGTGCTGGGGCTGATGCCCGCAAGCGGCATCGACGAGGCAATCGAGACCATGAACGCGAGCGACTTCGGGAACGCGGCGAGCCTGTTCACCGGCAGCGGGGCCGACGCGAAACAGTTCCGCCAGACCGCGGAGGCGGGTAACCTCGCGGTGAACGCAGGGACCGCTGCCCCGATGGCGTTCTTCCACTTCGGCGGAAAGAAGGACTCATTCTTCGGGGACCTCCACGCACAGGCCGACGATGTCGTCCGGTTCTACACTGACGAGACCGTCTACATCGAACGCTGGCCCGACGCCTGAGGTGGGTCGAGGACGGCGAGGTCGTCCGGTCGGTGAATTTTAACCGCGGTCAGTTTTCGTCCTGGTTTCGGACTGCCTGATACTCGTACGTCGTCTCGTCGTCCGGCGGCGTCTCGTTCCGTTTCGCGCTCCAGCCCTCGATATCGATGCGGTACACCGAGGTGCGGTCGATCGAATCGTCCGCGATCGGCTCGTAGTCGGTTCCCGGACTGAGCTGCGGCGCGAACTTCGTCATCAGCTGTTCGAGTGCCTCGCGCTTGCTCGCCACTTCCGTCACGAGCGAAATCTCGCCGAACGCGACGACGCTCTCGTACTCGACGTCGAAGTCGACCGGCATGGCGGCCGGAATGAGCTGGCCCATCCGGCTCACCGTCAGCGACGCCTCGACGGTGCCGTCGCGCTCAACGACGCTCCGCATCCGCCCCGTCGCCGCCCCGTGGAGGAACACCGCCTGTTCGTCGGAATCGTAGACGAACAGCTGGTTCACGACGTACGGCGAGCTATCGTCGACCAGCCCGACCACGCACATCGGCTCCTCGTCGAGAAACGCTTCGATCCATTCGTCCTCCTCTACGGCACGTCCGATTAGTCGGACGTCGTCGGACCGGTTGGTCGGGGTATCCTCGCTCACGCTATCAGCATTCGATGCAGGTTGCAAAACGTTTGGGGCGGATTAACAGAGGCTCAGCGCCTCTGGTGGCTGACTTCGGCGACGAACGGCGGCCGCCGTGCCCGCTACTCGGTGAGCGGGACGGTGTCTTCGGCCGGCCAGCCGATACTGACCTCTTCGCCGTTGGAGAGATACCGACTCTGGTCCGTCATCTGTACGTCGATGGTGAGCTGTTGGCCGTTTTCCAGCGAGACAGCGAACTTGCCGACGTTCCCCTTGTAGATGCTGTCGACGATCGTTCCGTCGTGCACGTTGTCGAATTCGCCCTCTTCAGCACCGAGCCGGATTTTCTCGGGCCGGAGCGCGAACACGATGTCACCGCTGGCGTCCGGCTCCGGTCGGACGGCGAACGTCAACCCGTTGCTCTCGACGGTGGCACGACCGTTCTCTTCGGTGTAGCGCCCGCGAACGAGGTTCGTCTCGCCGATGAAGTCGGCGACGAACTCCGTCTCCGGCTCCTCGTAGATCTCGCTAGCCTCCCCAACCTGTTCGATCTGCCCCTCGTTCATCACGACGATACGGTCGCTCATCGTGAGGGCCTCCTCTTGGTCGTGCGTGACGTAGATGAACGTCGTATCGAGCTCCTCTTGCAGGTTCTTGAGCTCGATCTGCATGTTCTGCCGGAGCTGGAGGTCGAGCGCACCGAGCGGCTCGTCGAGCAGGAGGACGGTCGGTTCGTTGATGAGCGCTCGAGCCAGCGCGACACGTTGCTGTTGGCCACCCGAAAGCTCCGACGGATTGCGGTCCTCCATGCCGGGGAGTTCCACGAGCTCGAGCATCTCGGAGACCCGCTGATCGATCTCCGGGGACGTTTCCCGACGTGCCAGCCGCTTCAGGTGTGTGCCGACCGACCGGGAGCCCGACGACACCTCGCCCTCGGCCCCTTGCATCTGGAGGCCGAAGGCGACGTTCTCGCCGACGGTCATGTGCGGGAACAGCGCGTACGACTGGAACACCATGTCCATGTCACGCTCGAACGGCGGTCGGTCGTTCACGCGCTCGCCGTCGATGTAGACGTTCCCCTGTGTCGGGGTTTCGAGACCGGCGACGCAGCGGAGCGTCGTGGTCTTCCCGCACCCGGACGGACCGAGCAGCGTGATGAACTCCCCCGGCTCGATGTCGAGACTCACGTCGTCGACCGCCCGAACGTCCCCGAAGTCTTTCGTTACGTTCTCTAACTGAACGTCGAATTCAGACATGTGCGACGGAGATTACGCGTTCTTGATCTCCGTCCACGCCTCGGAGTAGAGCTTGGTCGCGTCGCCGATGTTCTCGATGTACACCATCCGGCTCAGCTCCTCCTCGCTCGGGGAGAAGTTCTCCAAGTTCTCGAAGGCCCACTGATCGGTACGGAGCTCTTTCTCGTTCTCGAGGATGGTCGGGTAAATGAGCCAACTCGTGATCTCCGCGTGGACGTTCTTGTTGTTGAGGTAGTTGAGGAACGCGTGTGCCGCGTTGGGATTCGGCGCCTCCTTGTCGATGACGGCGGCGTCCGTCCAGATGATGTTCCCCTCTTCCGGAAGGACGAACTCGATCGGTGCCTCGTAGTCGTCGTTCATCACGTTGCGGTACGCCTGGAACACTTGGCTGTTCCAAGAGAGGCACGGGCTCGCCTCGGCGTTAGTGAGCAGCGACGCCACGTTCGTGGAGTCGTACGCCTTCACGATGCCGTCCTTCTTCTGCTGGATGAGCTTTTCCTTCGCCTCGTCGATCTTCTGCTCGTCGGTCGTGTTGGGGGAGTAGCCCAGGCTGAGGAGCGAGGCCCCGATGGTCTCGCGCATGTTGTTGAACATCGTGACCTGCCCTTTGAACTCCTCGTTCCAGACTTCGTCCCAGGTGGGCTCCAGCGAGCGACCCGAGGCCTCCTTGTTGTTGCCTATCGCCGACCAGCCCCAGTTGTACGGCATCGAGTACGTCCCGGAGGCCCCGTCAGGCTCGTACGCCACCTCCTCGAAGCTGTCCTGAAGGTTCCCGTAATTGGGAATCTTGTCCTTGTTCAGGAATCCGAGCATGTCCTGCGTGGCCATGATGTTGACCATGAAGTCGCTCGGGAAGACGAGGTCGACCTGACCTGGTCCCAGCGTCTTCAGCTTGTTGAACATCGCCTCGTTCGAGGCGAAGTTCGACACGTTGACGTTGACGTCGTACAGCACCTCGAAGTTGGGGACGATGTGGGTCGGCCAGTAGCCGGTCCACTGGAAGATGGTCAGCTCGTCCTCGACCTGGTCGGCGTAATCGACCATCTCCAGGTCGTACTCGTCCATGATCTCCTGCTTCGAGTCGGCAATCGCCGTCGCCGTGTCCGTCCCGCCGCCCTCCGTGCTCGTCGGCGTCGGGTTACTGCTCCCCCCGCCACCGCCCCCGAGACAGCCAGCGAGCCCCGTTGCGAGTGCCGTCCCGGAGAGCCCGAGAATGCTCCGGCGCTGCAGGTGTTTCCGGCGTTTCGACGACTGCTTTTCACTATTGTCAACCATATCCGTGGGAGGTGTTATCTATCGCCGTCACTTAAATCTTTGCGTGATGTACGCTCCTAACGAACAGTCGTGCATCATTTCGCCGGACTATGGTTGGGTGCATGATACTGTGACCCAAAGTATTAACCAACAGCACGAGGTGGGGCCCACATGGCGCAGAAGACGGAACAAGAGACCGCGACAGCTCAAAAAAGCATCCGGTCTCGGGTTCTTCAGAGTGACTCTCTCGGGTTCGTGGTGAATATCACACCCGGGGCGTTCTGGCTCATTACGTTCTTCCTGGTACCGTTGCTGATTATGGCGTACTACAGCCTCGGCGAGCGAGGGGCGTTCGGAGAAGTGTTGCTCGCTGCGGAGTATCTCGGCCTCCAGCAGTACGCGATATTCTTCGTGCCCGAGGACGCGACCCCCCTACAGGCCGTCTGGTGGACGGTCGGCTGGATGCTGGAGGGGCTCATCCCGTTCGGCATCGAGCTGACGAGCGGGGCTCCGACGGTGTACGTGCAAATCCTGGTGAAGAGCATCAACTTCGGTCTCATCACGACCGGATTCGCACTCGCCGTGAGCTACCCGACGGCGTACTTCATCGTCCGTGTCATCCCGGATCGGTTCCAGCAGCTCGGGCTCATCCTCCTGTTGTTGCCGTACTGGGCCTCGTATCTCGTCCGCGTGTACGCGCTCAAACTGCTCACCTACCAGAACGGCCCCATTTTTAACATTCTCGACGCCCTTCCGGGCATGGAGGGTGTTGGCCTCGTGTTTACCGACACGGCAGTAATGTTGGGGATGATCTACATCTACGTACCGTTCGCGGTGTTGCCGATCTACGCGAACCTCGACGACGTCGACTTCACGCTGCGGGAGGCCGCGCTCGTGTTGGGCGCAACCCGGATCACCGCGTTCCGAAAGGTCATTCTCCCGCTGACGATTCCCGGCATCTTCGCGGCGAGCATTCTCGTGTTCATCCCGGCGACGGGAACGTTCGTCATCCCCGAGATCCTCGGCGGCGGCGACGCCGCGTTCATCGGGAAGTTCATCGCCGAACAGTTCGGCGGCGCCGGCAACTGGCCGCTCGGGTCGGCGGCCGGCTTCATCTTCACCGGCGTGGTGCTGGTGGTCATCGGTCTGTACCAGCGTGTCATCAGCGGAGGTGATCTGGCATGAGCACCGGAACGGCCGGCTCCGGCCTGTTGTCGGCGGCGTCGGATAGCTGGTACGCCGCGAAACGCTACCTCGAGAACAACGGCAACCGGCTCCTGAGTCTCGAGGCGTTCCTGCTGTACGCGTTCCTGTACCTGCCGATCCTCGTTGTCATCGTAACGTCGTTCAACGACGCGCGCATCGCCATCGCGTGGCGTGGATTCACGACGCGGTGGTACGAGGCCATCCTCAGCGGACAGTCGACCTACGTCGTCAACCCCGACGTCGCGTGGGTGGCGTTCAAGAACTCGATGTACATCGGCGTCGTGTCGATGGTGGTTGCGACCGTGTTCGGGACGATGCTCGCGTTCGTCCTCCAGCGATACGACTTCGTCGGGAAGGCGCCGTTCACCGGCCTCGTCTACATGCCCATCATCATGCCGAGCATCATCATGGGGATCTCGGCGCTGCTGTTCTTCCGTATCGTCGGACTCACGACCGGCATCGGGACGACGATGATCGCCCACATCGCGTTCAACATCTCCTACGTGGCGGTGATCGTTTACGCGCGGTTGGCGAGCTTCGACGAGCTGCTGGAGGAAGCAGGGAAGACCCTCGGCGCGAACCGGCTCGAGACGTTCCGATACGTGACGCTCCCGAACATCATGCCGGCCATCGTCGCCTCGGCGCTGCTCGCGTTCATCCTCTCGTTTGACGATTTCGTCATCACGTTCTTCGTCATCGGCACGAACAACACGCTACCGACGTACTTCTTCGGGATGGTCCGACAGGGGATCGCACCGGGTGTGAACGTCATCGCGACGCTCATCGTCATCGCCGCGAGTGCCATCATCTTCAGCGCGTGGTATATCGCCGGCGAGGACATCTTCGTCTGAACCGGACGCCGTAGTTTTCGAGAGCGTACGTACCGGCACTCGGACCCGTAGTAGACGATATACGCGTGGTCGGTCCGTCGAGACTGTTCCTCCGGGCGCAACCCAACGAGCCGGTCAGAAACCCCTGACCGAGACGGCAGTCCGCCGGGAGCTCTTCATGGTATGATATGTCATATCACACGGAACGCGGGATTAGTAGCTAGTTTCACGAGACGCGAAAAAGCTTTGAAACAGCCCGTGCTGATGCTACACATGGTAACCGACGCATCGCGCCTGGTCCGGTCGACGACGACGTCGCTCGAAATCCTCCAGTTCATCAAAAACGAAGACGGGGCACGGCTGACCGACGTGGCAGAAGCGCTTGATATCGGACACAGCACGGCGCACAACCACCTCGCAACGCTCGAAGAACACGAGTGGCTCGTATGCGAGAACGGCGCGTACAGCCTCGGGCTGAAGTTCATGGAGTTCGGACGCCACACCCGTCGTAACGTTCCGCACTTCGCAGCCGTGCGGCGGCTGGTGAACGAACTGTCAGTCCAGACGAGCTTCGAGGTGGAGTTCCTCGTCGAGGAGTACGGGCGGCTCGTTTCGGTTTTCGACGTCATCCCATCGAACGCGGTGTACGGCAACACCGACGACGAGTGGGAGGGGATCGGCATCTCGTACAACATGACGAACACGGCGTCCGGAAAGGCCATCCTCGCGGAGTTCCCCCCCGAGCGGGTGGAATCCGTTCTCGAAAAGTGGGGGTTCAGAGAGGAGACGCCCCACTCGGTCACCGACCGTGAGACGCTGTTCGACCAGCTCGAGACTGCACGCGAGCAGGGCTACGCGAAGGCCCACCAGGAAGTCCACGAGGGGTTCGAAAACATCGCCGTCGCGGTCACCTGGCCCGACGGATCCGTGTTCGGTGCGATCAGCATCGGCTGGCCGTCCTACATCTTCGATGGCGGTATCGATCAGGACGTCATCGATCAGTTGCTCGAGACGGGGACGAAGCTTGAGGCCGAGATCGCCGGCGACACCGGCGCTTGACACTCACCCGTCGGTCGGAAGCCGTGCCAACGCGGCGTCGAAATCGATCTCGCGGAACTCCTGTGCGACGTGCGTCTCGTCCACCGTGCCGACGCTGTCCGGCGGATCCTCCAACGCATCAAGCGTCGTCTCGTACCACGCCCACGCGGGGTCGCGAGCGACACGCAGCGTGAACTCCGCGTCGTTCAGTTGCCCGTCGGATGCGTACGCGAAGCAGGTCAGGTCGCGCCGCAGCGCGCTGTTGTGTGTGGTCTCCTGGAGGTCGGGCGCGCCGGTCGGCTCATCGGGGACGACCAGCACATCGACCGCCCGGTCGTTGACGGCGCGCAGTACGGCCTCCGGGTCCGACGGCACGGAGACGTTCTTGTGGTCCGGCCAGATGTCGAACTCCAGGTAGTCCGCAGGTTCGGGCGTCGCCTGGAACGTGAAGTAGTCCGCGTACTCGTAGAACTCCTCTCGCGTCTCCCGGATCCGATTGTAGAAGGCGGTGACACACGCGAGGATGAAGTTTCCCGCCCCCAGCCCGTCGGCCGGGTCGTCCATCACGACCCCGAGCCGGTCGTCGATAGCCACCTCCGGCATTACTTCGCCGCGGTCGACGGGCGTGCCGTCTATTCGATATTCGAACGCCTCGCTCGACAGCTCGTGGGTGGTGTGCATCGTGGACCGGTTACGTCGGCATAGCTCTGTGACCTACATAACCGTTTGGCAGTTTCTGACGTGGGTGTACGAGCCCGCGGTCGGTCACGGTGTAGTGCGTGGATTTATTTTCCTGCCTCTCGGTTCTTTATGCGTGATACTCGTACTCGATAACGAAGTCAAGCCCGATTACCGAATTCTCGGGCCGCAGATCGCCGAATTCTTGCCGGAGTCGGAGTACCACGTAATCGTCGAAGAACCGGAGTATCCAGCGCTCGATAACTGCGATGGCGTCGTTCTCAGTGGCAGCACCCACAGCGTCTACGGGGACCACGACGCGTGGTTCGATGCCGAACTCGAAATCATCGAGCGATGTCTCGCGGAGGAGATCCCACTGCTCGGCGTCTGCTACGGGCACCAGATCGTAAACTACGCGCTCGGTGGCGAGGTCGAACGTGACCGGCGCCGTGCGACGTTCGTCGAGCTGTCCGACTACGATCAGTCCGAGGCAGGCGTCCTCACCGGTGTCGATCCGGTCGTCCCGGTTCTCCACGGCGACCTTGTGGTCGAACTCGGTGAGGGGATGGAGGCCGTCGGACGCACGGACTACGACCCGCACTTCTGTAGTCGACACCGCGACGCGCCGGTCTGGACCGTGCAGTTCCACCCGGAGTACACTGCCGAGATCAGCGAAAATGTCGACGACTGGGACCCCGGCGACCACTCGTTCGACGAGGTAACTGCTCCCCGCGTGTTCGACAACTTCGCACGCCACTGCGGCGTCGACAGCTAACCGACGGAGAGACGCGCCCGACCGCCCTACAGTGACTCGAGATACCGCTTTTCCCACTCCGTGACCTCGTTGTTGAACTTCTCGAGTTCGCGCCGCTTGACGGCGGTGAACGCCTGTACGAACTCCTCGCCCAACCCGTCGACGAACACCTCGTCCGTCTCCAGTTCGTTGAGCGCGACGCCGGGCGAGAGTGGGAGCGACGGCCGGTCGACACCGTCGCTCGCGTCTGCGGGTGCCCCGGGATCGAAGCCCTCACGGACGCCGTGAAGCCCGGCCACGAGCGTCCCGGCGAGTACGAGATACGGGTTCGCGGCCGCGCCGGGGATGCGGTTCTCGATGCGGACGGGGTTCGCCGCGGGGACCCGAATCGCTGCCGTCCGGTTGTTGTATCCCCACGAGCGCTCGTACGGTGAGAAGCTGTCCGGCGTGAACCGCTTGTACCCGTTGAGTGTCGGACAACACAGCGCGGTCAGTGCGTCGGCGTGTTCGAGGAGTCCTCCGACGAACGCGCGGCCGGTCGCCGAGAGTTCGTCCCCGTCGGCGAACAGGTTCTCGTCGCCATCGAACGCACTCAAATGAACGTGGTACCCGCTCGCCGACGCCTCCGTGAACGGCTTCGCCATGAACGTCGCTGCCTTCCCCTCGGCCTGGGCCGCCTCCTGGACGACCCGTTTGAACGTGAATGTCCGGTCGGCGCCGGCGAGCGGTTTCGCGTGGTCGAACAGCACCTCGAACTGTCCCGCGCCGTACTCGTGTTGGAGGCTCTTCACCGGGACCCCGAGTTCGTCGCTCCACTGCTTCAGCCGGTCGTAGAACGACTGAACACGTCCCTGATACTGTGTCATGTACTCGTGGGGGTGTTCGGTGACGGGGTCGTAGCCGTCCTCGGTCTCCTCAAGGAGGTGGAACTCCAACTCGTTGCCGACACCGAAGCTAGCGCCGAGCTCCTCGGCGGCGTCCGCAACGACCCGCTGCAGGAGCCCACGGGTGTACGCAACCGGTGACTCACCCTCGTACTCGAAATCACAGAGTACGCGCGCGGCGTTCTCCTGCCAGGGCACACGCTGGACCGTCTCCGGGTCCGGAACGACGAGCCCGTCGGCGAAGTTGATCTCCTCGCCGTAGCCCGTCCCCTCCGGAACGTCGGTCATCGACGACACGGCGAGGATGAGCATGTTCATCGAGAACCCCTCCTGCCAGTGGTCGCGGGCGTACTCGGCGTCGATGACCTTCGAGCGTGATACCCCGTCGATGTCGGGGAACTCGACGATCAGATGTTCGATCTCCGGGGAGTCCAACACGTCCGCTAGAGCCTCGGCGTCGGTCATGAACTGCGATGGGACGGGGCCCTTCTTAAATATTGACGCCGACCAGCCTCACGACGATGCCTGGAACAGGGTGCTGAACGGGAAGTCGGTGTCGCGGGTGTCGAACCGGTCCAAGCGGAACGGTGTCAGTGAGAACGGTGCGTCCTCCCCGGTGACACGGGCGCGAATCGCCGTGCCGATGCTGTCGGTCGCCATCACTCCGGCACCGTGGAAGCCGGCCGCGACGACGAGCCCGTCGGGTGCTTCCGCAGGTGCGTCGATGATACCCCGGGCGTCGGGGGTCGTGGTATCGGCCATCGGACACGTTTCGTAGCGGACGAGGTCCGTGTCGTCCGTGACGTGCGCCAGCAGCCCCGGCAGGTCGTCCGCGAGGAACGACGTGAGCTTCTCGCCGATGACCTGCTCCTCCTCCCGACTCGTCGGCTCCGACTCGTAGCGGTTCTCGACGCCCACGAGGAGGTGGTCGTCACGAGTCCGTCGCCAGTACGCACCGATCCGTGAGTCGCCGCCCATCATGTACTCGTCTGGAAGGTCGGCGTCGAGATACGCGACGTTCCAGGTGAACTTCCGGAGCGGGAGCGGGAGGATATCGAGCAGCAGCGCACGAGTCGCGGAGCCGGCCGCGACGACGACGTTGTCACCCCGAACCGAACCGAACTCGGTCTCGACGCCGACAGCGCTGTCGTCCTCGACGATGACTGACTCGACGGTCGTGTCAGGCCGGAACTCCGCGCCGCGGGTGATCGCCTCCTTGTGGAGCGTCGCAAGGAACTCGTCGACGTCGCAGTAGCCGCAGTTCTCCCACACGAGCGCATGGCTGTACGGGGCGTCGGCGGCGAACATCTCGTCGTACTCGGCGGCGTCGACGAGCGAGACACCCTCTGCCTCGGCGTACTTCTTCGACTCCTCGACGTCTTCAGGTCGCACTCCGCGGACGTACGGGCGGTCGGTCCAGCTGAACGTTCCCGTTCCGTCCAGTTCGCGGAAGAACTCGGTGGCGTGCGCGCTCCACTCCGGGAGGTTCGGATAGTCGACGGGTGCGGTGATGACGCCCGACGCCCGGCTCGACGTTCCCTCACCGATTCCGGCCTGATCGACGACTAAAACGTCGTGATCGGGGGCCAGCCGATAGGCTGCCGAAAGCCCGGCACAGCCGGACCCGACGATGATGACATCGTAGCTCACACCCTATGCTTGCAAGCGGATATGAAATAAGTATCGCCGGGCTTCGATACGAATCACCGAAACTGCTTTTCTTGTCGATACTGAAGATTTCGCCCCGGATATGTGTGCACAGTCGTTCGATGATTCGATAGAACAGAACCACGCGAACGCCATCGAGAAAGCGACCGCTGGCGTGACGTTCGGGCACTGGATCGACGGGAAAACCGTTCCTGCGAGTAGCGGGAAGTGGTTCGAAACCAGTGACCCCGCTGTGGGGAAACCGATCGCCGACGTTGCGCAAGGGAGGCGCGGTGATATCGTCGATGCGGTCTCGGCGGCGCGCTCGGCGTTCGACACAACGTGGGGCGAAACGACGCCCCGCGAACGCGCGACGGTCGTGCGCGAGTGGGTCGGCGATCTCCGCGAGCACACCGAGGAGCTGGCGCTGCTGGAGAGTCTCGACACGGGGAAACCTCTCGCGCATGCCCGCGAGGAAATCGAAGACGCGTTCGAGTACTTGGAGTACTACGTATCGGTGGCGCAGGCACACGAGGGCTCACACCTCCCGTACGGCAGTGATAATCACGTGTACATCCGTAACGAGCCGTACGGTGTCGCCGGTCAGATTCTCCCGTGGAACTATCCACTCAACCTGTTCGGGTGGAAAGTCGGCGCAGCACTCGCTGCTGGCAACACGGTCGTCTGCAAACCGTCCGAAGAGGCACCACTCTCGATCACGAGAGCCGTCCAACTCTCGGCGAACACACTGCCTGACGGTGTTCTCAACGTCGTCAACGGCTACGGGACGGAGGCGGGGGCACCGCTCACCGAGCACGCCGACGTCGACAAGCTCTCGTTTACCGGGTCGGTCCCCGTCGGAAAGCAAGTGATGCGGGCAGCCGCGGAGCACGTTACCCCGGTCACTCTGGAGCTCGGTGGGAAGTCCCCGTTCATCGTCTTTCCCGACGCCGACATCGAGCAGGCGGCGGAGACGTCGGCAGCGGGGATCTTCTACAATGCCGGACAGTCGTGCGATGCGTGTTCACGGCTTCTCGTCCACGAAGCCGTTCGCGAGGAGTTCACCGATGCGTTCCTCGACGCAGCCGGCATGTGGGAGCCCGGCGACCCCCTCGCCGATGGGACGAAGATGGGGCCGCTGACGTTCGCGGAACAGCACGAGAAGGTGGCGGATTACGTGGCGACCGGCAAAGCGGAGGGTGCGACGCTTATCAAAGGTGGGCAGGAGCCCGGCGGTGGCCCCGCGGCCGGACAGTTCATGCAGCCGACGGTGTTCGACGACGTCGACAACGACATGCGTATCGCACAGGAGGAGATCTTCGGTCCGGTCCAGACGATTATCGGGTTCTCCGACTACGCGGAGGCGATCGAGTTGGCGAACGATATCGACTACGGGCTCGCCGCCGGCGTCGCCACGAGCGACGCGGCGACGGCCCACCGTGCGGCTGCCGACATCCAGGCCGGCAGCATCTGGATCAACGAGTACCACGGTGGCGGACCCGGAATCCCGTTCGGCGGATTCAAATCCTCGGGTATCGGCCGCGAGTGCGCGAAGGAAGCACTCGACGAGTACACGCACACGAAGTCGGTGAACATCGCACTCGACGACCCGCAGGTCTGACCCGTGGCGCTCCCGAGACGCGCTGACGCGGCTCCCCATCAAATCTTTATATAGGCAGTCTGTAACCGTGGTAATGGCAGCCACCACCGATGGCGCAGTCGAGGGGTCGATGCCGTCCGACATGCGACACCTGCTGCGCGTGAACCTCACGGACCGGACAGTCGAGACCGAGGAAGTTCCACAGTCGTACCGCGACAAGTTCATCTCCGGGAAGGGACTCGGCGCGGCGATGCTGCTCGACGAACTCGAGCCCGGCACGGACCCGCTCGAGCCGGAGAACAAGATGGCGTTCGTCTTCGGCCCGCTCACCGGTCACGCGCCGGGGACATCTCGCTACGGCGTCGTGACGAAATCCCCGCTGACGGGCGCATTCGTCGATTCGTACTCAGGGGGCCATTTCCCCTCGTACGTACGTTTCGCGTTGCCGACGTATCTCGGAATCGTGTTTGAGGGGAAGGCCGACGAGCCGGTCATGCTCCGGGTCACCGACGACGACGACGTAACTATCGAATCCGCAGACCATCTGTGGGGGAGCCACGACGCCCGGGAGACTGCCGAGGAGTTCCCCGACCGGAACACGAAGGTGGCCGCGATCGGCCCGGCAGGCGAAAATCAGGTACGGTTCGCGACCATCTCCAGCGACGAGGCATCCCACCACGCGGGACGCGGCGGTGTCGGCGCCGTGATGGGGAGCAAGAACCTGAAGGCGGTCGTCGCGACGGGAACCAAGCCCGACGACTCCGAACTCCAGGACCTCCGTATCCAACACACCCAGCGGCTCGGCACCAGCGACGAGGTGGAGTGGGCGCGGACCGGCGGTACGCAGCTCATCGTCGACTGGACACAGACCATCGGCGGGCTGCCGTCGCACAACTGGACACGGGGTCAGATTCCCGACGTGGATGACCTGAACATCGACGCCTTCGAACCGGGCCATCAGCGACCGGACTCCTGTTACAACTGTCCGGTCGCATGCGGCCACGTCACGGACTTCTCGGGAACCGATGTCGATGGTGCGTTCCCGGATGCGAGCGTCGCTTGGGGCCCGGAATACGAGACGGTTGGCATGATGGGGGCGAACACCGACATCACGGACGTGACGGGGGTGACTGAACTCGCGGACCGCGCGGACCGGCTCGGCATGGACACCATCTCGTTAGGCAACGTCGTCTCGTGGTTGATGGAGGTGTCCGAGGCAGGACTCGTCGACCACGATATCGAGTTCGGCGACGCAGAAACCGCCGCCGAGGTCGTGAGAAACATCGCCCACCGCGAGGGTGTCGGCGATTCGCTCGCCGAAGGAACCGTGCGGGCGGCCGAGCAGCTCTGTGACGGCCATCCGGACGCGCGGGAGGCCGCCGTCGAAGTGAAGGGGATGGAACTGCCGGCGTATGACCCCCGCGCCTCGTACAGCATGGCGCTGGCGTACGCGACGGCCGACCGCGGCGGCTGTCACCAGCGGGCCTTCCCCATCGCCTCCGACGCGATGGGTGGCGACCGCGACCCGTACGACACAGAGGGCCACGCGGAAGTCGTCGTCGAGGAACAGAACGAAGGCGCCCTCTCGTACAGCATGGTCGCCTGTGACTTCACCGCCTACGACTACGAACGCGTCGCCGAGTGGCTCACGGAATTCGGCTTCGACGTAACTGTCGACGATCTCGAGACGGTCGGCGAGCGGGCGTGGACGCTCACCCGGCTGTTCAACCTTCGGGAAGGGTTCGGCCGGGACGACGACAGCCTGCCGGAGCGGCTGACCCGGCCGCTCGAGTCCGGTGGCCCGGCCGACGGGAACCACCTCACCGAGCCGGAGTTCAACGAGATGCTCGACGAGTATTACGAGCTGCGTGGCTGGACGCAGGAGGGAGTCCCACGGATGGACACCCTCGAAGAGCTCGGAATCGACTCGTTCGCCCCGCCGGTCGTCGAAGGGTAACGCAGGATTCCCACCGTTTTGCGGCTAATTTCGCCGAAGCTGAAACGAATCGACAGCAGTGCGTACGTGTTTCATACGTATCGCGGTGTCGTGGAGCATCAACCGCCCCGGCTGTGACTCAAGCGGGACGTCAAGTCCGCCGACGGGACTTCGAAGTCGCCACGGTATCGAGTACTCGGACTATCGTATCGTGTCCTCGCATCCGGAGCCGATGGGATTTCACTAATGGTGAAAATACGGCCGCAGGCCGGAATCACGGGAGAAATATATCTAGTGACGGAGAGTCTCCCGCTCGAACAGCAGAAATAACAGGATTAGTATTGTTACTTCCTCGGGTGTGATCGAGTAATTCGTTCCGAGATCGAGGTAATCGCTCGCATACGTGCCTCGTTACCAAGGAGTAATTTTCGCCGCGAACAGACAGAATTCACTATATGTGAAATCTCGGCCAATATTTGAACTATTATCGTCTCCGGCCGAATAAGCACGAAAAGAAGACGGATTATTCGATATAAGATTAGAGATACCCAAATTAATGCGCTATAAATAAATGTATTATAATTGAATAATTCACACAACCTACGCTCGCTGTTCGTAGCGGCGTCGTAATACTCAGCTCGGCCCGAGGACACACGAGAGGAACGTTTCGATTCGTTGGCACAGCAGGGCCCCTGGCGTGTACGTGGCGGGTGCTGCCGCTCTCTGCCGGACAGGGTATCCGAACTACGCCACCGGACACCGCTGAACAACGGCGTCGCAGGGCGTAGGCTTAGGTAGCTCCGTCCACCTTACTCTGCAAACAGGTGTGCGATATCATGCGCGATCAACTCGTCGGGGGAGGAAGACGGTTCCACGCGTTAGAAACGTCTCGAGGCGGGCTCGACATGAAAACGCGTCGAGTAGCGGGTGAACCGAGCGGCCATCCGGATACGGACCGTCCCGCCCGGGAACCGTGAGCGACGCGTCGACCCAACGGAGCGAATGCCGGTTGAAAGCCGGAACGGCCTCTGCGGTATCAGCAGTCCGGTCTCGAGCGGTAGGACGGACACTGCTCCTCTGCTGTCTGGTCGTACTCGCCGGATGTGGGGGACCAACCTTGCCGAACACGACGGCCGAACAGGAACCGACAGCGACCGTGACGCCGGTACCGGTTCCGACGACACACGACCGATACCCGCCCGGCGTGTCGGTCCGCGGGGTGGCACCCGAGGTCGTCGGCGCTACGATGCGCACCGAGCTTCAGGACACCGCGTTCACCTGGACGCTGGTGGAGCGAGGCACCTTCGAGGCTAACTCGACCACCACGGACTACGTCGGCTCCCGCTTCCATGCCGAGGTGGCGGGGTCCCTCCGATACACCCTCGACCAGCGGTTGCTCGCCGCCGACTCCGACAACGACACGCTGCTGTCGGCGACCTACGTCAACGGATCACGGGTACTCGTCTACGACGGCGAAAACATCACGGCCAGGCCGGTCGCGTCGGCCCATCAGGGATACCCGTCACGGGTCGCAGCCACCATCGCGGAGTACCTCAGCGCCAAGCGCGTGGACACGACGACACACGAGAACGGCTCCGTGCTCGTCGAAGGGGTCGGCAGCAACCGGCCCGGGGTTTCGAACTACACGGTAACCGCACTGATCGGCCCAGATGGGATCATCCACCGATTGAACGCCGAGTTCACGACGGACGGCCGCTCGGCCACGATCAGTTTCCGGCTCGAGCGTAACACGGCCTTCGAATCACCCGTCTGGGCGGGGAGGTCGAACGGCACCGTGACGCGGTGACTGCCCGGACGAGGTGGAGCAGTTACCGGCCCCGTGCCGGGCTGTGCACTGTTGGTCCTATTCGATACGGGCGTCACGGCGTACCCGGGAACGCCGGCCGAGAGCGCTACACGTCACCGAGCAGCTCTACGGACGAACCCACTACGAGCTCCCCATCGCGTGCGTCGGACGGGATGCGCGTTCCGACCGTTGCCGAATAGAGGTTCCCCGCGAGCGTCGTCTCGTCCGTCCACGGGGGAAGCGTCGCTTCTCGTTGTTGGATGAACGTCGTCCGAAACCCATCGTACTCCTCGCCGGTGTCGGGGTGGCGAGTCGGCACCGCACATCGCGGGATGGGTTCGACCCCTTCGAGGACGACATCGCCGATTCGGACCCGTGGGAACTCAGCCGAGCCGTCGGCACCACCGTCCGCGTAGACGGCCTCGTCGAGGCTGTCGATGAGTCGTTCCTCCCAGAACGCTTCGACCCCTTCGACCACGAGGTTCGGGCGGAGGCGTCGGCGCATCCCCACGACATCGATGCCGTCGTACCACGAAGCGAGCTCACGCAGGGTCGCGCCGCTCACGATCGTCGGCCCGGTCTGTGTGCCGTCGCCGTAGATAGCGCGGTCGCTCTGCGCACCGCTCCGGCCGCCACGCAGTTCGACCTCGGTGTCGAGGAACGCCGTGAACCACGCCTCGAGCGCCGGACGGTCCGTCTCGATATCGAAGCGTCGAGTCGGCTGGTCGGGCGCAGAGAGCTCCACCGCCGTCCCGTCGTCGTCGAAGCTGGCCGAGACCGAGTGGATTGAGGCGGTCCGGCGGCCGTTGATATACCCCTCGTCGTCGTACAGCGAGTATGCGCGGTCGCCAGCGAGGCCACCACCGGGGGTGACTGCGACACGGTCAGGTGCCGCTGCGTCCAGGGCCTTGACGGGGTAGATCGCGATGTGGGAAAGTGTCGCGTCGGTCACGGTCGGTGTTTCACAACGGACGATATAACGGTTTGGGGCATCCGTGGAGTCGCCGACGTGGGCGGGTACTCGACAGCAGACGGTCGGAGTGGCGTTCGAGCTACTCCTCCGGAGGCCGGTGAAGCAGGACGGGCAGGGAGTCACTCGGCGAAGCGGCGTTCGAGTAGTGCGACGAGGAGGTTGGCACCGAGCCGTGCGGTGTTGTCAGTCGGGTCGTACGGGGGTGCAACCTCCATCAGGTCGACGGCACCGACCGCGTCGTGCGTTCCGAGCGTCTCCATCGCCGTCAGCGCCTCGGCCGCGGAGAGCCCGGCAGGTTCGGGCGTTCCCGTCCCAGGTGCGACACTCGGGTCGACGGCGTCGATGTCGAAGGTGACGTACACCGCGTCGGCACCGTCAGCCGCCCGCTCGACCGCCACTTCGACGACCGGAGCGATCCCCCGCTCTTCGACATCCGTGGCCGTGAAGAGGTTCAAGCCGGTTTCGGCGGCGAACTCGAAGAAACCGGGCGATTCGTAACCACGGATTCCCACTTGGCTCACGTGCTCGAGGTCGGCGAACGCCGATTCGCCGATCAGGTGCGTGGACGACCCGTGGAAGTGTTCGCCGAAGAGCGCCGACTCCGCGACCGTGTCCGTGTGTGCGTCGATCTGAACGAGCCCGACCGTGTCGTGGCCCGCACCCTCACAGAAGCCGCGGAACGACGGGAACGTACAGTAGTGGTCCCCGCCGATGACAACCGGCATCGTCCCCTGTTCGGCGACGGTCGCGACGTGGCTCGTTATCGACTCGGCGGTCATCTCGCGGTCCATCGGAAAGACGGGTACGTCGCCGGTGTCGACGAGCGAGAGCTTGCTGTAATCCACCTGCGCCCGGGTGCGCATGTTCGTGAGGCCGCCCTTGTAGCCGGCGAGGTACGCCCACCAGGCGCTGGCTTCGCGGACCGCTCCGGGGCCGTACCGCGCCCCCGGCCGGTTCGACGCGGCGCCGTCAAACGGGACGCCCAAAACCGCTGCGTCGGCATCCGCGACGTCCTCGACGCGGCCAGGGTCGGCTTTCAGAAACGTGTCGAAGCCCGCGTAGGGAAGCTCGACGCCCGTGCCGGCTGCCTCCTCCCTGAATCTCGCGGCTCGACTCCGTTCGGAGGTTTCGCGGTCACGCATACGACTCCTCGAGCACGGTGTCCTGTGTTGCAAGCGGTCGCCCTGTACCGCGTGCGCCGATACCTCCGTCGCCGTCGAACGCTCGTGCGTTAAGATTCATACCGACCTGAACTACCATCCGCTGTCTCACCGCGGGGCTAAAAGGTTCGCCTCCGTTCCACACACTACCGGCGTGCACCCGGGCTACACCTCGTCGAGCAGCTCGACGGTTCCGGTCAGATAATCTCGATATACCGCTGCTCCCAGTCGGTCACCTCTTCGACGAACGCGTCCAGTTCGGCGCGTTTCGCGTCCAGATACACCTGGACCAGCTCCTCGCCCAACGCGGCCCGAAGGACGTCGTCGTCCTCGAGCGCCCGGAGTGCGAGTCCGGGCGTCCGTGGCAGGCGCCGCCCCTCCGTGACGTACCCCGTTCCGGGCTCGCCGGGGTCCGTCTCGTTCCGGATTCCGTGGATACCGGCAGCCAGGACCGCCGCGGTCGTGAGATAGGGGTTCGCCTCCGCGGCGGGAATCCGTGTCTCGACCCGGACCGGGTCGGATTGTGGTATCCGGACGGCGGTTGACCGGTTGTTGTAGCCCCACGAAGCGGTGTACGGGGCGAACGTTTCAGGGACGAACCGTTTCAGTGCGTTGACCGTCGGGCACGTGAGCGCGGTGATCGCCTCGGCGTGGTCGAGGACCCCCCCGACGAACGCGCGGCCGGTCGCCGAGAGCTGTCGGTCGTCAGTGTCGTCGTCGGCAAGGACGTTGTCGCCGTCGCGGAAGAGCCCGATATGGAGGTGGTAGCCGTTCGCCGAGGCACCGGTGAACGGTTTCGTCATGAACGTCGCCTCCCAGTCGGTCGGCCGTGCGGCCTCCGTGACGAGCCGCTTGAAATCGAACGCTCGGTCCGCGACCTCCATCGGGGTTCCGTGTTCGAAGAGGACCTCGAGCTGTCCGGCGCCGTCCTCGTGGTGCATCAGCGTCAACGGAACGTCGAACGGCTCGGCCCAGTCGGAGAGGCGGTCGTAGAACGGCGCCGCCACCTCCGTGGCGGACATGACACAGTCGTGGTCGTACGCGGTGAACGGCTCGTAGCCATCCGCCGTCTCCTCCAAGAGGGAAAACTCGAGTTCGCTGCCGGCCGTCGCCTCCAGATCGAGCTCCGCCAGGTCATCGAGGACACGGGCGAGAGCACTCCGGGTGTACGCTTCGACCGGCTCCCCTTCGTAGGTGAACTCACAGAGCACCCGGCCAGTGTCAGCACGCCACGGTGTGAGTTTGAACGTCTCCGGGAGCGGGTGGAGCGTGCCGTCAGCGAAATCGGTCGACACTCCGTAGTAGGAGTCGGCGTCCCAGTCGTCGAGCGCCCCCGCCTCGAGCACCGTGAGGTTCATCGAGAACCCCTCTTGCCACTTCTCCAGGAACACGTCGGCTGCGACCTGTTTTCCCCGGGATACACCGTTTAGGTCCGGGAACTCGACGAAGACGTGTTCGAGAGATTCCGACTGAATCGTTTGCTCCATTGCCGCGGCCGAATCGTTAGACATGGGGAACCGCTCGACTCCGACTGTCTATAACGTGACGGTTCAACCGGTGGCGGAACTACTGACCGTCAGTAACACGTATAGGATAACTGAAATAAGGGTTAAGTTCAGCTCTATCGACACCCGAACGAGGCACATGAGCGAAGGCGTCTCCGCAGCCGACGGTGAGGAACTGGCTCGACGATTGATCAACGACGTTTGGAGCAGTGGCGATCTCGATGCGATTGACGAACTGGTCACGGAGGATTACGTAGACTATTACGAGGGCGAACAGAACGTGAGCGGTCGCGACGGGCTGAAGGAGTACGTCAGTGGACTCCGTGAGAGCTTCCCCGACTTCGGGAAGGAGATCAAAGAGGTCATCGCGACCGACGATGGCGTTGCGCTCCGATTCATGGCAACGGGGACACACGAAGCCGTCTACGACGGAATCGAGCCAACAGGCGTTGAGATGTCGTTCGCCGGGTCGATCTTCTTCCACTTCGAGAACGGAAAGATATCTGAAACGTTCGAGAGCGCGGATACGTGGGGTATGATGGAGGACCTCGGCGCCGTCTGAGCGTTTGCTCCTCGGCCGCTCGACGGTAACTCGTCCGTGATACGTCGCGGGATACCGTTGCCGTCGCGCGGCCCGTTGAACGGAATCAGGGCTCCAACCCTTCGAAGAGTACACGCAGCGAACACGGACGTGTCCTCGCTCGAACAGGTCCGCGGCCGGGATACCGCCGTCCGTCCCGAGGCAGTTCGAACGCGTGGCGTCTTATCGCGTTCAGAGCACCCCCGACCAGAGGGAACGTGTTACGTTCGGAACTGATCCCATCAGGCTGTGAAGGATTGCAGCCGCGAGTCAGATAGGTTTAGGGGCACGTCGCTAACGTATTTCAAATCAGAAAGGTTCTATTTCATACCTGTATGAATATATTTTACCCGTGGCCCAGACCACCCGGCTGTCGTCTCTGAAATCGAGGGCGAGTCGGTCGGTCACAGTCGCGAAACGGATCGCACAATCGGCGAGTAGTGTCGTTTGTTCGACCCGTTCCGCGCCGTCGATCTCGTGCAGAAACAACGCGCGGTGAGTCGCGTTTTCGCGCCTGAAACGGTCGTGTATGGGGCTTTGCGTTCGTTCCGAGGTCGACTCGACCCGTCACGAGGACGATGCGCCGGGACAAGAGACCGGAAGATGACGGTCTCCCGGTTTACACTTCCGCCGATGGCGGCGGTGGCAAGATACGAGTGCGAACGGCCCTGAGACACTCGCTTTCCGTATTTGATGTCCGTACTCGATGTCTCCATTCGGTATTCGTGTTCGAGCTCGCGTCAACGGTGGTGGCGGTCGCTTCGAGGTCGCGCTTCCGGGGCGAGCGGTGGCGTCCTCGCCTGCGACGACATCCGGTGTCCGAACTCTTCCGACCGAAATATCATTTTCAAATATAGTACAAAGATTCGATAGATACGGCATCTATCGCCGCCCATCGAGCGTTCACAACCGAGAACAGAGCGTGGAGTTACAGCCGAGTGATGGCGCGACTCGGAATCACGTTGCGGCCGCCGTGACCGTGAGCCAGCCGAACGACGGCCCGCTCCGTCCGTCCGTCGCCGTCGATTTCTGCTCCCCACGGCTTCTGCTCCCCACGGCTTCTGCTCCCCTCGGCTCCTGCTCCCCTCGGTTCACACCCGGTCGATGACCCGCTCTGCGAGCCGTTCGAGCCCCGCCTCGGGGTCGTCACCCGGCACCGAAACGAGCACGTGGTCGACCCCTGCGTCATCGAGCCGGCCGAAGTAGTCGACGAACCAGTCGGCGCCCGCGCGGTATCCCTGGTGGACCGGCTCCGGCTCCGCTTCGGGGTCGTCAGCGAGTTCCGTCCGAACGACCATCGCGTACGGCTTCTCGCCGGCGACCGCTCGCCAGTCGTCGAGATACGCGTCGAGCGTCTCCTCGGGGAGATGGTAGAACAGCCAGCCGTCGCCGTGTTCGCCGAGCCACTTGACCTCCTGCCGAGCGTGGCCGGTCGGGAGCAGTGGGACGGCGTCGCCGGTCGGCTTCGGGAGGAGGTCGAGATCGCCGTCGAGGCGGCCCCACGCGCCGTCGCGCTCGGGGAACTCCCCGCGCCACAGCGCCCGCATCGTCGCGACGGCCTCGCGGAACCGCTCGCCGCGCGCCTCGCGGTCGACGCCGAAGGCTGCGTACTCCGGGTCGCGGTCGCCCGTCGCGACGCCGAGGACGAGCCGGCCGCCCGAGAGCCGGTCGAGCGAGGCGGCTTGCTTCGCGACGTGAATCGGGTGTCGCAGCGGGAGGACGACGCTCGCGGTGCCGAGCGCTATCCTGTCGGTGTGGGCCGCCGCGTGGCCCAAAAGCGTCCACGGGTCGAACGCGCCACCGGCGTCGCCGAAGCGTGGCCAGTACAGCGGCACGTCGCGGGCCCACAGCGCGTCGACGCCGAGCGACTCGGCGCGGGCCGCGAGCGCCATCTCCCGTTCGGGGTCGGGCGTCTCCGTCCGCCCGGCGGCGAGTGGGAACCCAACTCCGAAGGTGAGCCGGTCGTCGCCGAACAGTCGCTCGAAGCCGGCGTTGCGGTGGCCGTCGGTCACGGTCGGGTTCGGCGCCCGAGGGGTATGGAGACTTCGGTGGACACGGCGGCTCGTCGCGGCCGCCCGAGTCGTCGAGCCGACGCCGCAGTTATACCAACCGTATCAGTCCGGCACCACTACTTCCCGTGGCCCGGTCGTACCGTCACCTGATGACCGCACGGAGTCGTGGCGCGGCCGACGACGCATCGAACCGGGCCGACGACATCGAAACCGTCGACCTGTCCGACGACCGGCGGCTCGCGTACGCCGAGTACGGGCGCACCGACGGCGCTCCGGTCGTCTTCCTCCACGGGACGCCCGGCTCCCGCCGGCTCGGGGCGCTGCTTGACCCAGCCGCCACGGATGCCGGCGTTCGGCTCCTCGCACCCGACCGGCCCGGGTACGGTCGCTCGTCGCCGTGGCCGGAGCGCTCGTCGCCGCACGACGATCGGGTCGTCGGGGCGGTCCTCGACGACGCGGGCGTCGACGCCGCCGGAATTGTCGCCTTTTCGGGCGGGGCCCTGCCCGCGCTCGCGACGGCCGCGACGAGGCCCGACCGGGTCAACCGCGTCGACCTCGTTTCGGGGGCGACGCCGCCGGGCGTGAGCGAGGAAACGCCGGCAGCCCAACGGTTCCTCGCGGGGTTGGCGACACGGACCCCGTTCGTTCTCCGGGGGCTCTTCCGTGGGCAGGCGTGGCTCGCCGGCCGGCTCGACCCCTCGTTCGTCGTCGCGCAGTACACGACGGGGGACGCCGACACGGTGGCCGACGACGTCGCGGCGGTCGTCAGCGAGGACTTCGTCGAGGCGTTCGCACAGTCCCGTCGCGGCGCAGTAACCGAGTTCCGGCGGATCGTCGCCGAGTGGCCCGTCGACTTCGCGGCGATTCAGCCGGCGGTTCGTCTCTGGCACGGCACCGACGACACGAACGTCCCGCTCGGGGACGCGCGCCGCTTCGAAGCTCGATTCCCGGAGGCCCGACTGCACGTAGTTGAGGGCGCCGACCACCTCCGAACGCTGGTGCAGTGTGTCCCGGACCTGCTGGTCGAACACCGGTGAGTGGACGGCTCGCCCCCGGGTCAGGAACCAACGACGTCGCTGGCGAGCCGGGCCTGTGCCTTCCGGAGGTGGTCGGACGCCGTGCTCGCCGCACAGTCGAGCTCCGCGGCGACCTCCTCGACCGACGCGGTCCGGGGGACGTCGTAGTAGCCGAGCTCCACGGCGACGGCGAGCGCCTCCCGTTGGCGTTCGGTGAGTAGCGCGCCGGCCGCGGACATTCCCTGGCCGTAGCTGCTGACGCGGTCGACCCTGACCTCGTAGGCCGGCGGGAACCCGTCGACGACGGCCTGCACGTCGGCAGCCCGCCCGACGACCTCCATGCGGGTCTCGCCGTTCGCGGCGAACTCGATCGGCGGCGCGGTCAGCACACGCTGCTCCAGGAACGGTTCGCGGAACGCGTGGTCCGCCGCTCGGGTCTCGTGTTCGACGTAGACGTAGAAGGACTCGTCGTCGATCCGCGCGGTCTCGTACGCCGAGACGAACGACGCCTCGTCGAGCGCGGCCACGTAAGGGTGGAGGTCCCCGACGACGCGGAACAAGAGGAGGTCCCCGTGTCCGTCGCCGTCGGCCGCCTCGTGCCAGTTCCACAGCTGTGCGAGTCGCATCCCCTCGTGTTCGACGAGGAACGTGTGGAGCGGGTTCCGCCGCGCCTCCGGTTCCCGGATCGCGAGTCGGAGGTATTTCACGGGCGGTCGGTGTCCCCGCGACTTAAAATAGGCTAGCCTGTGTGGCTCAATTCCCTTCCTCGCGCCCGGCGTACCGAACACCAGCGATGAGTTCGGTCCCTCACGCCCTCGACGAACGGTTCACGATGACCCCGGATTCGGGGTGTCGGCGGTGAGCCTCGAAACGCCGCAGCGCCCAGCCGGGCCGGTCGGTGTCACCGACGACGGGCTCGACTACGACGCACTCGCGGCGCTCCTCGAGGAACAGCTGGTCGACCGAGAGTCCCACGTCAACGCGGAGGCGTTCGTCGTCCGCCCGGACGAGGTCGAGACGGTCCTCACCCGTCTCCGCGACGAGGCGGGGTTCGACCACTGTTCGTGTGTCACGGCCCAGGAGTACGAGGATCGCTACGAGTCGATCTACCACCTGTCGAAGTACGACGACCCCACACAGGAGCTCTCGGTGGTCGTGCCGACGCCGCGGACCGAGCCGGTCTCGCAGTCGGCGGCGTCGGTGTACCGGACCGCCGAGTGGCACGAGCGGGAGGCGTACGACCTCGTCGGCATCGAGTACGAGGCCCACCCGGATATGCGGCGTATCCTGCTGCCGGAGACGTGGCAGGGCCACCCGCTGTCGCTCGACTTCGACCAGGAGCAGCCGCAGGTCGTCACGCTCAGCGAACACGCGAACCCGCTGGAGGACGATCACGCCGACGAGGCATCGGACACGATGTTCCTCAACATCGGTCCGCACCACCCGTCGACGCACGGCGTGCTCCACCTGAAGACGACGCTCGACGGCGAGCAGGTCGCCGACGTCGAGCCCGATATCGGCTACATCCACCGGTGCGAGGAGCAGATGTGCCAGCGGTGCACCTACCGCCACCAGATCATGCCGTACCCCGACCGCTGGGACTGGAGCGGCGCTGGCCTGCTGAACGAGTGGGCGTACGCCCGGGTCGCCGAGGACCTCGCGGACATCGACGTGCCGGAGTACGCGCAGCTCATCCGCACGATGTCGGCGGAGCTGTCGCGGATGCTCTCGCATTTCCTTGCGGTCGGGACGTACGCGCTGGACGTCATCGGGGAGTTCACCGCGACGTTCATGTATGCCATCGAGGACCGCGAACGGGTCCAGGTCCTGCTGGAGGAGCTCACCGGCCAGCGGCTGATGTTCAACTACTTCCGGCTCGGCGGCATCGCCTACGACCTCCCCGAGCCGCGCGAGGAGTTCTTCGCGGCGGCGCGGGCCTTTCTCGACCGGGTCCCGCGGCGGCTGCAGGAGTATCACGACCTGCTGACGAGCAACGAGGTCTTCCAGCTTCGCACCGTCGACACGGGGGTTCTCGCCCCCGACGACGCGAAAGCCTACGGCTGT
>ENA-ORDC01000855-ORDC01000855.1-marine-metagenome-genome-assembly--contig:-NODE-855-length-25908-cov-5.674267_pt1 | contig 25908 bp, 24 predicted proteins | sample MGYA00237783_ERZ508515 | MGnify/ENA primary metagenome ERZ508515 (study PRJEB26186, sample SAMN06268792) | marine metagenome | isolation source: Eden Landing Ponds, San Francisco, CA, USA | place... | reverse complement strand
TCAGGAACGACCGATACTGCAAGAGACGCTTGCTACCGCTACGCAACCGAGGTGTGAGGTCTAACTAAAGACGAATGGTCACTAGTAGATTCCTGAAGATCAACTTGCTTACGCCCAGCTTCCACCATTCGAATGATGTACTGGCTAATGGCTAAATCAAGTGAATCTGCATGTTCCCTCCACGAATTGTAGAGAGATTCAGGTGGATAAGTCGTCGCAACCGTTTTTTCTTCGGTGATATCTGGCATTGTTAATTGAATAATCAGATTGCTTTGTTTCCGCTTGGTTATATCAGGGATTCAGTCACGTAATCTATCACCCATTGAGTAAACTGATCTTATTCTTGATTTGTGTCTCCATCTTTAGAAGTTCCTTTCAGATTGATTCGTCTTTTTTCTTGGTCAATCTGGTACGCAATGTGAGTGGCTTCATTCACCGATATTCCAAGCAGCCGAAGGTCATCTGAAGAAAGATAGATACAAACCCCCCTAGAATTTTCTTTGTATGTACTAATACGAGCATGCCGACTCTGATATCGGTCTAGGTTATTCTTTTTTGAAGTCCCAGAAGAGCTATTTTTCATATAAAGTTGTTTTACAGTGCCATTTAGATTTCTTATAAAGCCATTCAACATGATTTAGCTTCAGCTTTTTCCATTGCGTACCAATTCCTGCATTTGTGTAAAATATCATATTATTATAAGAATATGATATTTAATTCTTGGATTCTCATAAATAGATGTTAGTATGAACTCATATAAAACCCAGTGGGCACTGAATGGCAACCTGATGTGTAAGAATGTCGATTTCAATGCCTGAAATGGCCACTACATACCCACTGTGGAGCGACTTACACTACACCCAGATGACCAATATATTATCTATACTATCAGATTTTTATAACAAGATGGGTATGTTGACTCTCTTCGACTAATTCTGGTCTTCATCATCATCATGGAAGAGATCTCGAATCTGGTCCTCGTATTCAGATTCAGAAAATGAGTAATGTTCTTCAGTGGTTGACAGATTATTGTGGTCTAACGCATCACGGCGCGCCTTGGAAGATAGACCAGCCTTCTCAAGTAAGTGAGCAAATGTATGTCTGAGCGTATGAGGGGATACGCGGTATTGACACCGAACTCCCACCTCTCTATTATGAACTCTTTTTTCTGCTTCACTAAATTCTCTCTCTCTTACCACACGCTGGATTCCCGCTTTGTTTGCTGCGTCGTGAACGATTCGCCAAAGTGACCTACTAGATTTTAATTTATTATCTCGTCGTCCTGGAAATAGATAATCACTATTTGTTGATGAATATGCCTCGCGTTCAACTCTCATCCATCGCTCCAGTTGCAGCGCTAGTTCATCAGAAATCGGAATATCTACTGAACCTCCGCTTTTTGTATTTTTAACATCGACAATGTTTGATTCCAGATTAATCTCGTACAATTTCATTTCACGTAAAGCTTCATTCCGTGCACCAACTTCACCACCCAACACTATGATTAATTTGTCACGGAAGCAATCAGTTGCTACACATAGCTGGTCCAGTTCACTAATTGATAGCGGTTCTTGATCGGGACGTGTTGGCGTGTTAAAATCTGATGAGTTGATGTCGTCAAGCAAGAATAAATCCAACTCAGGCTGTGTCTCGCCCTCTAGACGATGAAACCAATACATATTTTTTATTGATGTGATCTCTTTGGATATCGTATTCTCAGAGAGATTTTGTTCAACCCGAGCTCTCAAATGGTCCATTATGTCTGAAATAGAAACCTCAAGTGGAGAAATCCCCTCCTTATTGAGATAGTGTCCGTATTGGCGCAAACTTGACTCATAGGTATCTGCCGAAGAGATCGTTATTTCTGAACCGGCTACGGTGTCTAAATACTCATTTGCTGCTTCTATTCCTGTGTCGAACGAGTACTTTTTTCCGGACATTATTTTTTTATTTTGTATTCAACCATCTCATTGCTGGATTCTTTTTTGAGCAGTCCTTTTTCAATGAGCGACTCAATTGCCTCTTGAGTCTCCAAAACATCGTAATCAATGGCCTCCACTAATTGAGGTAACTCAAGGCTTCCTTCGTCGAGTAATACTGATTGTACGCTACGCTGAACTGAGGTCGGGTTTGGTTTAGTTTCACCTTGAATTTCTGATTTTGTAGGTGAACTACCGGCTATTCTGTTTCCGTTGTCCAATTGTTCAACCGCTTGGCGTAATTCACCAATTTCCTGTCTGAATTCTCCTAAAGTAGACAACACTTCCTGTTGACTATCCTGTTCATTTAGCGAGGCCTCATACGATTTTATTGCACAGCGAATAAACCGACTTACATTGTCTGATTTGTGTTCTTCAGCAAGTTCGACTATTCGTTGATCAAGATCGTCAGGGAGTGTGAATTTTCGACGTTTTATGTTAGCCATTGATAACTTCTCCGTGATATTTGACACTCTCGCTTTTTTTTATGATGGTACCCCTCAGCTTGTCCCCTCTTCAGGGAGCGTGAAGCCTCTCTTTGGTCCATGGGTTTACTTGATAGTCTTGATTGATGGCTCGATAGTCGGACTGCAGGCGTGGCTACCCAGTCGGTTTATTGGTCCTGCTAATCCACGAACACACCCGTATATTCGATCGCCGTGTTATTTGCTACATGTTACCATGATTCCGGGCAATCGATAAATGGTCGTTTGACACATTAATATTTCGGTCGAGAATACACGTAAAAGAAGGGGGGTCCCCCCTGCGCCGTCTGTCGATCCGGTACCCAAAAATTACAGATATATAAGATTCGCGGAAAGTTACATGAATTAATTTAGTCCAAGAAATAGAATCTCTTCCAAGCTATCGAGGAGGTCTGAATTTTTCTCGAATTGGTGAGAATCTATCACTATTGCAATGAGTGTAATTTTTGATTGTATCTTGGCTCCTATGATTGGCGACCAACTGCCGATATGAAATATCAACGCCGGCATCCGCCAGAAGTGTGATGAACGAATGTCTGAGTGTATGGGGTGTCACGCGGTTCCACTGTCGCGTATCCACTCCCTCTCCTTTTTTTGTAACTTGAGACTCACCAATAACTTTCTGTAGCCCTGCTCGGTCAGCCGCGTCACAGATAACTCTGTTCAGACTACTGTTCGTTTCGAGTTTCACACCGTGTTGACTTGGAAACAAGAACGGGCTCTCGTCCGAGCTCGCGTATCCTCCCCTATGATGTCTAAGCCAAAACTCTAATTCGTATGCTAGGTTCTCACTCACCGGAACGTCATATGGTATCGATCCCTTCGGATCCGGTATATGAATCTCCAAGTTGTCAAAGTCAATATCTGCTATCTGAAGCTCACGTAGATCCGAATTTCGAAGACCAGTTTCCACTGCAACGACGGCAATGAGCCGATTCCGGTAGGAATCAAAGGCATCAAACAGCCGTCGCAATTCCTCTCGAGACAGTGCCTCCCGTTTGATTGGTTCCGGCGTCCGGTAGCGACTCACCTCGATCTCATTCAAGCGCAATGGCTCCAATGAAAGGTCATCCCCGACCTCTGTTCTGAGTCGAATATATTTATACATCTCTCGGACTACCGATACTTTCCCCTCGATTGTCGATTGACGATTCCCTTCCCGAACACACTCTTCAACGAACTCTAATACATTATTGAACGTCGCATCTATGACTGAGATTTCATTATCGTGAAGAAACAGAACGTATCCGCGGAGTCGCGACTCGTAGGTGTCTTTAGAGCCTAGTGACAATTTCAGTCCCAATTCGTGCTGTAGGTATTCTGTGGCATATCCGTCTGGTACGTCGATATGGCTAGTTTCTTGATTCGGCGTCATCGCTTTCTCCTTGTTCCGGGTGTATTTACCCGGCCAGCAAGACTGAATCGCTGTTGTCCATCGTTTGGGGTGATCACCAGTCCTCTGTCGACAAGTCGAGACAGGTTTGTCTGAAAATGTGATGGAGCCAGTTCTGTCTGTTCGAGTATATCCTCCAATCGTAACGCGGTTCGGGCATTCTCTAAAACCGCGACGATGACCGACATCTCATCAGTCAATTGGATGCCACACATAACCGATTGAGAGTCTACGGTTCGTTTGTCCTCAGATTCCTCTACTGGAATCTCACCGAGAGTTGCTTGCATCTCTTGGACAGTCTGATCCACGTTCTCCAGTTTTCGCTGCACCTGCTGGAGGGCAAATTGTCCTTCTCCTTCCAGGATTTGACGATGACTCTCAATCGCGGCACGTAAGCAGAGACTCACGTTCCCTTGGTAGTGCCCTGTAGCCATCTGCTGCAATGTGAGATCAAGGACCTCAGTTATTGTGAACTTCCGACGAATGAACGTTGGGCCCTCATCTGTCATTGGGACTCACCAATACCCGTTCCACGGAAAACAGTGAGTGTGAGGAGACTACTGACAGGAATCATAGCGGCATCCCCTCAAGCACGCTCCCGGGAATCAACCGGTAGATATTCGTCCAGACTTCCCAGACGCGCTCTACTGTGCCTGTAGTCACGACATGCTGTTGATCATCATCAGTTACTCGTGGACCCCGAAATTCCTCCTCAGTAAGTCCATAGTCTCCAAGGGATTGCCCAAACTGAGACTGTAACTGAGACTCAACATCAACGTGTGTGAATCCACGAAGCGAAGGTATCTCCATATCAGTTGCTATCAAACAACTCCGAAGACGCTGTAAGGTGGATTGGTCAAGAGTGATGAGGAGTGTATCTTGATAGCGGTGGTCTCGCAGTTCACTGAGTAGAGCATCAAAAAGATCACTTTGCGAGTGTACTTGCTTCCCTGATAGACTCGCTGCTGTCGTCTTTACCAGTGATTCCGGGTTTCCGACACCGAGTTCCCAGTACTCGATTTTTTCGTCGGAACTCCGCGAATCTGGGTGTATCTCGGAGTGTTCGGTCCGGCCAGCAATCAAGAACAACCAGCTCTCTCTGAGATCATCGAGATGTAGCCAACTATTTTGAGACATTGTAATCTCCTGAACGTAGCTGATCGTCTGGTTCCGGTCCACGAAGCAGGCCTATGGAATCGGTTTCAAAGCACGTTGGACACCGCGGAGGGTGTGTGACATCTCCGTCCCATTCGGCCGAATCCCAGGTGTATGTTTTATCGCACCGAGTGCACTCCCAGTCGTAGACGCCGTATTCGTCCGCCAAGTCTTCGTGTTCAAAGGCAAGTGATGGTGTTAGTCTCGCATCTGCATGGGAGTCAAGATAGTTAACCAGCTTTTCGTACGGATACCCTGAGTACCTCGTCAGAAGTCCAGTGGGCCCACAGTTAGAGTAGTGCCTAGATCCCTGTCCACACCGTTCACGATAAGCGCAGAACTCACACTCCCAGTCATTTTCAGGTTCGGCGGGAGGAAGGTCGGCCGAGAGACGGTAGTGGGTATGTTCAGCTGCCCACTCAAGGACTATGTCTTCCCAGAATTCTGAATCGAACTCGATGTGGAATATCTTGACATCCATCGTCTCCCTACTCCCATATATGACGACTCCATCAGTCAGATCGATATCGTACTTTTCTGAGAGCCCGGCCATGTACGCGTGTATCTGAGCGAGGTGGGATCGGTTCGGCTCCGTCGTGTGCTCTACAGAAGATTTAGTCTTGATTTCTGTCGGGAGTACTGGAACAGCGTCTACATCGACAATAAGTGGGTCTGTTTCACCCTTGATGTGTAACTCAACCCCTTCGATTTCAACTCGAAAATCTACCCATACAGAGTTCTGAACGTAGGTTTCTGAATCGGTAACCGCACGCTCAAGAAACGGGAAAGCGATATCCTCTTCGAACCTCGTCCCAAACCAGAAGATTCCGTCAGGATCAGACGTTTCCTCGGGTGCGTTGCACTGCTGGTAGAACACCTTCCGATGGCACTTGAGGAGCCTACTCGGGCTATGTCTCTCGGCCTCAGGAATGGATGCCGGTCCGTTGAAATACGGTGTTCCGTTCTCAATGTTCTCCCTGTACTGTCGTTCGCCATACCACTCGCGGAATCGATCTGGTGATAACGCGTCGCGTATTTCCTGTATCTTCCTCTCTGAGTCAATGGCAGCTTCCTGTTCTGTTTCCATGATTCGTTGATGATGACCGTGCACCGGTCACCGCTATCTTCACATAGGCGAGCACACGTTTGCTCTATGAGCGATTGCGACTCTCTCTAGTCCTCACTGTTGTCCGCTTCCTCTACAAGAGAAGAAAATACGTAGACGGTTGGAGTGTTCGTATCGATTAGAAGTGCTGCGAGGTCGAAATTGATACCCGGTGTCACAATCTGTCTCTCGGAGTCATAGATGATTATCCCAGCATCTGATAGCGTAGGTAGATGTGTCTGGGAAAGGGCATTGTACGCGTTACGATAGGGTTCACCAGTAGCCTGGTTTTCTGGAACATTCAGCTCAAGGCTAGCAATCTTACGGGCCAGTTCTCGTGTTGTGACCGATCTTCTATCTGCGCTCTCCAGAGACTGAATAACGTACCGGCGGCGGGTCGCCCGAAGAGAATGGTAGAGTATAGAGAGAAGTTCATCAACATCTTGATCGCTCCTCATCGGAGCATTACTGACATAGAAGCGCTGGCCATGCGGTCTTCCGGGGAGAATTCCGCACCAATTCGATTGGGTGGTCTATCTCTCTTTCACGCAGTGTCTTTTGCTCAAGCACCGAATTTACACCTTTCTGAGTGTTACTAGATAACTGTAGTTGCTTAAAGATTTTGTAGGTTACTTAGCGGTGATCCGATTATCTAAGTGAACCCATCAACGACAATGCGGTTTGATGATGACTGGATGTCACGGGCCGATGACCGGATTCTAGAGCATCTGGCGGAAAGAGGTCCTGACACGCCCAAAGAAATGGCTGACAGTGACCGAGTCCGGTTTTCTCGTCAGCATATCAATCAACGCTGTAAGACGCTCGTTTCTTCTGGTTTGGTCGTCCATCTTGGGAACGGTGTCTATGACATTACTGAACAAGGAAAGCAATATCTCAATGGTGACATTGATGTGAGAGACCTCGATTTTGACGACGAACCCTGATAATCTGTGTACGGATCGGAAAGACAATTTTCAGGGCTTCAACAACGATATTGAGGGTAAATCAGCCGACTAGGAAAGAAGCAGCACAGGTGCGTACAGAGAGTTCACCGAAACGAGGGCTGGCCAGTTGAAGCAGTAAGCGACAGAGCTGACGTGAGCCGCGAGGTGCTCGATAAGCACTACGATATGGTTGATGAAGCCGAGAAACGGGAACGACGCGAACAGTTCCTCGATAGGCTGTAACCGTCTTCCCGCTTCAAGTCCTACTTGGACGGGCTATTTTCTGCGGATCTCGTTTTCCCGGCCTCAACATCAGTATGACCACCTTTTAATCGGCTGACGTTGGTGCACCGACTATGAAACAACGAGCCAAACGATTTGCTTCCTCTCATTTCTCAAGGCTCAGCCTCTCGATTATTGTCTTTGAGGCGGCTGTCATCCTGGGATTGATTTATTTTTTCGTGCCGGTGGGACAACTACTGAAATCCCTTTCCGGTCTTGCTGGGACAGTTCTTTCAGTGCTGGTTGCTATTCGCGTCACTGTCTGGTTTTACCGAGAGATCCGCAGTCTCCTGAATGGTAAATCTTCAACTGAAGGGGGTCAGTTGGAGGTGGAAGGGTCTGGAAGTCGCCCCATCGAATCTGCGCTACAAACTACTAATGAGCGGTTTGATGAGGAGGTCAGTAGCATCACAGATTGGATGCGTATCGACGAAAATGGGGAGATAACGCTCGTCCCCGATGAGGACATCAGTGACGATCCAAAGTATCTCTTGTATGTGGTCGCAGCGAAAGTTGCACACGAACTTGGTGTGCGAGCTTCTCCGCGAGTGCCCTATGAGGAGCTCAGTGAGCAAGTGAATACTACCTTTCCTGTATCCCCATTTTTGGGCAAAGCGGACCAATTTCTAAGCGTCTACTTCGAGGAAGAACAAGTGGATGGCTGGACAGAGGTCCCCCCTGGTTCAAGAGAAGATGCCGAAGTAGAGATTGATGTTAGCAATATCGCAGGTGCTGTGGAGTGGATTGAAACAGGAAGCAGAAACGTGCCTCGAAGCCTAGCGAACGGCTGAGGGGATTATTTCTCGCTCTCCAGCCCTGTCCGCGGTGACAGGCCGTTTATACGACTCTATGTAGCAAACACTGTCGGTAGACCTCACCCCACGACAACTGCTGGACAGGCCTGGAGGCCTATAATTGCAGGAACGATTCCCACCTGTACTTCCTGGTAACAACCTAACCCCATACTTTTGACCAATCGATATGATGTTGGCAGTAATGGTACTGGTACGGAACGTCGAGCTCGAACATGGAGAGGTTTATTCCGCAGCCGAAATCCGCTCTGCATTCAATAAAGGCCGAGCGGGGAAAGGTATCGAAATCAATTACGATGAAAACGACAACAAGTACCTCCGGCTGTTCTCTTCGCCTGACAGCGAGTATGGTGATGACTTAGAGGCTGCCCCGATGCGTTACGTCGGCGAAAAAGACTTCGACAACCCTGGCGGTGACCAGGTACCGAACCGGGGAAATGGGGCGCTCATCGAGAGTCAAGACAACGATTGGCCAGGGTTCCTTTTTGAGAAGGTCTCAGAGAGTCCTGTGAGGTATCTATTCCACGGGCGTGTTGAGGTGGTCGATTACGAGCACAACTATCGCCCCGAGAAAGACAAGAAGGAATACGACTTCTACCTGCGTCAGGCCGACACTGAGGCTACTTCCCCCTCAACGAGTGCCGAATCCGAGTCGAGCGACGACCTCGCCCCGGGGCCAATGCGAGACATCGACCCCGATTCCAGAGATGTTCCCAAAGACGAGGAGACGATTACTTATGAATCCAACAAGCAAACCCAGACTGCTGCGGCGAATGAACACGAAAACACCGTTGCCACCCTGAGCCGCTGGTTAGAAGCCGGTCGATGGACATGCAACGAGACCGACGAAACCGATATTCTCGCCTCAGCTGATACGGAAGCACTCGTCGTCGAGGTCAAATCAATAGACGGTACTAATGATGGCGACCAATTGCGGAAGGCACTCGGACAGGTATTCGAAAACTGTTACCGGGACGTCAAGCGGCGGGGTTGGGGTGACAGAGAGATGATTCCGTGTATCTGTTTTAGTCAACCGCCCGTGGACCGGTACTCGGGGTACCTCGGTTTCCTCCAGCAGCAGGGCATCGAAGTGCTTTGGCGAACGGACGACGGGGTTGGAGGCCACCCGACGTCTATAGAACAAGTGCGAAATACCGAACAATAGAGCCGCTGATTGCCGAAGCTCTCCAGCCTGCTCTTGGCCTCCTGGCGAACACCAGTGGTTTGCTACGTGGAAATGGAAACGCCGCGGATCCAAGCCTATAGGCCCGGACAGGCGAATGTTTACAGCCATACTCTTTGAACGGAGCTACATACATGCCCCACCAGGTGGAGCGAGAGCATCTGAAGACTCTGTTGCGACCCATGCTTGAATCGGGTGACGCCGAAGACCTGATAGGACAGTTCGAGGACCACATTCGCGCTTCTGCGACGGGAAGTTCCGCATGGGACTTCCGCGAACTCATTTTCGAACTCATCGTTGACTTTCTCGAATCTGACGACCCCGAAGCCGTTCGCACCGCAGCCCGCATCATCCGTCGAAACAAAGGCGTGTACGGCGGTTCATCGAAACTTGATGATATCGTTGAAACGCTTACCGGTATCACCGGCGGGAGAAAAATTACAACGGCATCGGAGGCAGCACTGACCCTTGGATTTCTGCTGAGCACCCGCCCTCAAGACAGAGACTTGCCCAGTTGGGATGGCTCCAATCCGCTATCACAGCAGGGAATGAAAGACCTCGACCAGCAACAACTCGTACCGGAAACACCGGACGGGCCGGGCTTTATTGACGACGTCGACGATACCTTCGTCGATGATGCCATCGATGCTCTCATCGAGAACGTCGACAGGAAGGACTACAAGCGGAGCACAAATTGGGATGTCGGCGAGGCCTGTACCCTCGCTATCGGATTCATTGGCTATCAGTCACCTGAGCGGGTTCAGGCAGCGGTCCCAACACTCCTTGAGGTAACCACTCAGGATGACACCGATTTCAGGACCATCCTCTACGCACTTTCTTGTATCGGCTATTCGCGTCCAGACCTCATCGGCGGTGACGTTATTCAGCGAATTGAGGCACTGGCTGAGAACAAATCAGGTGACGTGCCGTGGGGCATCAAAATTCAAGCGCAAGTGGCTAACCGGAAGATTGGCCATGCACCCGTCTGGTTAGGGAAGATTGGGACGTTTCCTGGCCCTGACCTGGAGCCGATCTTCGAGAAGCTGTTCCGGTTCATGCTCGGCAAGTTCCCCTCCTATTCCGAGGAGGTCTCGAACGCGATCGTCGGCATTGTAGATGCTCGACCCGATGATGCAATCCCTCTGCTGGCAGACGAACTCGAAGCGGTTGTCAACGGCAACAGCAGAACGTTCGGGTTCCCCTCGAACCTAATGGGAATTCTCAAAGACGTGGGTGAGGTCCGACCAGCAGCAATGGAACCAGTAGCTGAGTTGGCTGTCGACATCTACAGTCTCCAGGGGATGGAACACTACTGGTATGATTTAGCGTCAGAAATGCTGCAAAATGTCCATGAGGCCAATCCCAGTCACATTCCCTCAGGTCTCGAACCGACGCTTCGTGACTTCCTCAAAGACGAGAAGCGTGCCAGTGTTCAGAGCAGTTCACAACGGCTATTAGATACTATCAATTAATAGGCGGTGCCAATTCTGGTGAATAAAAAGAAACTCTGAATAGACAATGCCGGCACAGAGAGGCATATAATATAGGTTCCATGAGAGTAGGAATCTCAGTACAGAGTACGTGTCTAATCACCTCATTCAGGGATGCTTTTATATCCATAGCACGAATTTTTAATCTTGAGTTATATGACTCGTGAGCGTTTTTAATTTCGAAGAGACAGTCGCTGACACAATCCACGTAGATACTACTGAGGAAGGTGCAAAAATTCGCTTCGACGGACGCACGCTTGGGTTTATCCCTTCCTCCAACCACTCCGGTTATTCAATCACGAACGATTGGAATAACCGTCACTTTACACTCGGGTTTGACGAAAACTCTATCCTGTACCATCTCACTCGAGAAGACGATGATGATCGGGATTCAGGTAAAGGGAATATGAAGCATGACGAATTTCTCGCTGAAATGTACGGGTACGTGCGTTTCTTAGCACACCCAATCCATGAAGACTATGTAAACTTCGAGTTGGTCGGTGAATTCGACATCAATACGGCACGAGAGTACATGGAAGATGAAGGGGTAATCGAAGACACGAGCTCAGGGTTGACCGTCAATAATTCCCGAAAAGATGAATTAATCAACGAATTGGGAGACAATCCTTCTGAGGTCGGAGAGTTCCTGAGCGAAGTATTAGATCCAGTTCCTTTCAACGAAATTAGAGACAGTGGTGAGATCGTCTTCGTCCGCCCATCTACCGATTGTATTCACTTGGTACTTCTCTACCCGAACGAACATGTAGGAGTTGTCGAAGTAGACGATTTGTTTGAGCGGTTGCCGAGTGGGGGAGGATCCCAGATAATTGATCATGTATTCCGCTCAATCACAATGGACTGAATTGCTATTGTGATATATTGTTCTTAGGTTCATCGGGATCTTTGAGTTAATTCCGAGCAAAATATAGCTTTAACGATCAGATGACGACATCTCATACAAGACACCTTGTTAGCAGTTTTTATTACAGTCGTCGTGTTGCAGTCGCTTAGACCTCAGAAAACCCAATAAGAAATATATTTACTAGTAGTTCTCAGATGTTGTCCGGTTTGACGACGACAAGCACATCGCCGCGCTGTTCCCGCTCGCGCGTTCCCTCGAAAACAGTCGTACACTCGCCAGCCATCACACAGGTTCCGTCGTGCATGGACCGGTCTGGGCCCGTGCTGGTATTTGAACGTTCACACGAATTTGGTTGTGTGCTTGATAGCTAAAACCGACAGCGGAGACGGCAGCAAATCGAGAGGGGAGCCGTCATCTGGGTTGTAATTATATAGAATTGAAACCTGGTTCATCAATGTTTATTAGCGTTTTGGCCATTAATTATCAATTCGAAGAATGCGGCGGTAAGGATTAACTTCCGGATTAGACGACCCGTGGTATGGACCTGCAGATAAAGCTAATAGTCTTACTCCTTACAATTTCACTGGCACCGCTAGCCGGTGTCGGATTGCTGTCAGCCAACAGTATGGGACAGCTGAATCAGGACGCCCAGACCCAGAGCGGGAACTACCTCCGGGGGGCGATGACCGACCAGCTGAACAACAGCGTCGAAGCGCGACAGGAAGGCATTCAGAACCAGATGAACCAGCGCGAGGTCGACGTCCGGTCGCTGTCGGACTCCTCGACGATGGAGAACTACCTGGCCGCGCAGGACGGCGAGATGGAGCTCGTTCAGGAGTCGAGTCAGCGCCAGCTCGGGTACACGTCCCTCCAGATGCGTACCAGCATCGACAACGCGATGCAGATGGTGCTGGAAAAGCAGTACGACGGCCGGGACTGGGAGGACCTCTCGCCCTCGGAACAGGAGCAAGTCAAGCAGGAAGTCGAGTCGATGATCGGCGGTACGGCCGGGGACCAGACGCGCCCGGCCGGGACCATGTACGACTCGTTCCAGCCCGGCTACTTTGGTGATACGGGATACGCCTACATCACCGACAGCGACTCAAACATTGTCGTCCACCACAGCCTCGACGACGGCCACAACCTCAAGGAAGACAGCGGCGGGACGCTGGTCGTGTTCGACGACATCAAAGCCACCATCGAGTCCGACCAGGCGATCCGCAACGGCGAGGAATGGGGCATCGCCGAGTACGAGTGGGAAGACACGACCCAGGAGGGCAACCCCAAGATGACGAAGTTCATCGCCTACACCTACTACGAGCCCTTCGACTGGGTCATCGCGCCGAGCGTCTACTACTACGAGCTCCAGGAGACCGCAGTCACCGATGCGGAAACCGAAATGGCGGATTCCTTCGAGCGGTACCTCCTGACGCGGACGGTCACCGTCGGTGACGAGGAACACCTGGCCTACGAACAGATCACGTTCGCGGGTCCGAACGGGGACGAAATCATCCACGCAGACCGGACGGGCCAGGACGTGACGACCGGCTCGGACAGCTCGCAATCATACGCCGATGCAGAGTGGTTCACCAGTGCCGCGTCCGGCAGCAAGGGCGAGGCCTACTTCGACGAGGTCCGGACTTCGGACGGCCACGAGACGATGTACATCTCCACGCCGGTGTACAGGGACGGCGAGTTCCGCGGCGTCGTCGCGACCCAGTTCAACTATTCACTCATCACCGATACGACGAACCGCGTGACGGTCGGTGAGAGCGGCTACCTCTACATCCTCAACGACCACGGCGAGATCGTCAGCCATCCAGACCGGGCCATGATCGAACAGCGGACGAACGTCGCAGACGGCGAGTACGGTGCTGAACTCGGGACGATCGCACAGAACCAGATGCTCGCCGGCGAGTCGGGAATGACGACCCACACGAAGCAAGTCGAGGGCGAGGGGAACGTCACGAAGTACGCCGGCTTCGCGCCGCTCGAACTCGGTGACAAGCAGTTCACCCTCGTCGCGACCGTCCCCGAACAGGACATCAACGAACCGATTGCTGCGCTCGGCGCGACGCTCCAGAGCACGACGGACTCCGCACAGAACCTCGTCATCGGACTGTTCGGTCTCGCGGCTATCGTGGTTTCGGTGATGGGATACGCAGCGGCTAGGTACATCTCGAAGCCGATCGAACAGGTCCGCGACCGAGCGATGGCACTGTCCAAGGGGCAGTTCGACCAGACGGACGACATCTCGACCGGCGACGACGAGATCGGCGAGATGGTGACGGCCTTCGAGGATATGCAGGCGAACTTGAACCGGCAGGTCGACCAGATCGAATCCGTCAGTGACTCACTCAGGGAGGGTGATCTCGACGACGAGATACAGACTGACATGCCCGGGAAGTTCGGGGAAATAATGGAAGGGCTCGAAGACGGAATGGCCCAGCTCGGGGCGAGCTTCACCGAGATCAGCCGAGCGAGCCGGAACATCCGTGCCGGGGAGCTAGACCAGGACCTCGATACCGATCTCCCCGGCGACTACGGCGAGGTCATGCGCGAACTCAACTCCGGCCTCACGCAGCTCTCGGAGAGCTTCGAACAGCTCGAGGCCGTGAGCGCGGATCTCCGGGAGGGACACCTCGACCAGGATCTCGACACCGACCTGCCCGGTGCCTACGGCGACGTCCTCGAGAACATCGACGAGGGCCTCGACGCAGTCGACGAAAGTATCGCAAAGGTCCAGTCAATCGCACAGGACGTGAACGAGGCGAGCCAGGAAGTCGCCGCGAGTACGACCGAGATCGAGGAGGCGAGCCAGGAGGTCGCCGAGTCGGTCCAGGAGATATCGAGCGGGGCCGATACCCAGTCCGGCAACCTCCAGGAGGTCGCCAACGAGATGAACGACATGTCGGCGACCATCGAGGAGATAGCATCCTCGTCGGTCGACGTGGCCGACACGGCACAGGAAGCAGCCGAGCGGGCGCAGATGGGAAGCGAACAGGCCGCCGAGGCGTCCGCCGAGATCAAGGAGATCGAGGACGGGGCCGATGATGCAGTCGACCAGGTTTCCGATCTCCAGGCGGAGATGGAGGAGATCAGCGAGATCGTCGCCATGATCACCGACATCGCCGAGCAGACCAACATGCTCGCCCTGAACGCCTCCATCGAGGCCGCACGGGCCGGCGAGGCTGGCGAAGGCTTCGCCGTCGTCGCAGACGAGATCAAGTCCCTCGCGTCGGAAGCCGGCGAGGCCAGCGAGGAAGTCGAGTCGCTCATCACTGAGATTCAGGACTCGACGGACGAGACGGTCGACGACATCGAAGCGATGCGGGACCAGGTCGAGAGCGGCGTCGAGACGACAGAGAACGCCATCGACCTGTTCGACGAAATCGCCGAGGTCGTCGACGACGCCGAGAGCGGCGTCACGGAAATAAGCGACGCCACGGACGAGCAGGCCGCCACCACCGAGGAGGTCGTGGCGATGGTCGACGAGGTCAGCAGCGTCAGCGAGGAGACGGCCGCGGAGGCCAGCAACGTCTCGGCCGCCTCCGAGGAACAGTCCAGTTCACTCACCAGCGTCTCCGAGAACGTCCAGTCGGTCGCCGGCCTCGCGGACGACCTGGAGGACCTGGTCGACGAGTTCGAGGTCAGTGACGACACGGACACGGACGAGTGGGACTCGACAGATATCGACGGAACCAGCCCGGCCGCCGTGGACGATTGACTGACGCGCGAACACGATGTCACCGCGGACGGGGTCACAATAGGCAGGTGCTGACGGCGACGATGCCGGCGTATCGCTGCCGGAGTCGCAACAGCCAAAGCCGTCGCCGAGCGACAGGAAGGCAATGAGCGAACCACCGGCGGCGGTCTGTTTCGATATGGACGGCGTGCTCGTCCGGTCCGAAGAGCACTGGGTCCGAGCCCAGCGCGAGGATATTCTTCCGACGGCCGCACCGAACGACGACATACCTGTCTCCGCGATTACCGGTCGGAACTACCGGGAGGTCTATCCGGACCTTGACGCAGAGTACACCCTCGAAATCAGCCGCGAGGCGTTCGAAGAACTGTTCGAGGAGCACGGCGAACGGATTTACGGCCAAAAGGCGACCCTGCTCGACGGGGCGCACGAACTGCTTGACGACCTTCGGGACGCCGGCGTAGCGCTGGCGCTGACGACATCCGCGCCATGGGCCTGGATCGATGTGGCTGACGAGCGGTTCGACCACCTCTCGAAGTTCGACGTCGCCATCAGCGCCGGTGACATCGACGGCCCCGGCAAGCCGGAGCCGGATATCTACGAGCGCGGCGCGGCGGAACTGAGCGTCGCGCCCGAGGACTGCTGGGCCGTCGAGGACTCCACCGCGGGCGCACGCGCCGCCGTCGCCGCCGGGATGACGACCATCGGGTTCCGCGGCGACGGCGACGAGACGGACCTGTCGATGGTCCACGAGACCGCGGACGACGCCGCGTCGCTGCGACAGGTGCTGTTAGGCGGTGTGTAACAGTCGAGTATGCAGTCTTTGACGGATATAGTAGATGGGCCAGAATCAGAAGCGGTGAGACCGCTGTACGGTACGAAGCTGGTCCGAAGACCGAGAAGATACTGGACGGACGCCAGTATAGCCGACAAGAGTTCGAGAGGTATAACCGGAAAGCTGCGTGCCAGAAATGCCAGCGTGGAGGGGAGGGAGTCCCGGCCAGGTCAGGCGGGATCACCGTATCCTCGGCCCGCGAGGAGGCCGAAGACGTTGAGGGCAACGACACCCACGAAGATGAGGAAGCTCTGACTGTCCAGCCCGCCCAGTAGCAGCGGCGGATATGCCAGTGGCGTGACGATGGCCAGCCAGAACGCGATGAATTGCAGGGGACGAGTGAGTGATCGGAGGTCAACGCTGCTTGGGGCGGCTTCCGTCGGGGAGCGGAAGGGCGATGCACTGGACATTGTGGGCTTCCTCAGTTCTTCGTAAGAACCCATACCCCCATATAAACGCCAGACCCTTGGGGATAATTCGTTCTCTTTTCGGAATGTTAACCGGATTTCAGCACCTTTCAGCGATGTTTCACGGAACCGTATAACGCTTTTAGAGTTCTTTATAAATTTTATCGCGCCCATTGAGATCGTTTCAGAGAGACGGCTGAAACGGCGGTTACCGGACCAGCACGGATCGAGTTTCGGTAATCGTCGGGAGCGGCAGCGCGGGGAACGCGACCTCGACAGTGAACGTGAGTTCGTCCGCGTCCGCGCCGAAGACGGCCACCGGAAGCGTGGCCTCGCCGAGATACGACGGCTTTGCGGTCATCTCACGCCCGTTAACCGTGACCCGCAGGCCCGCGCGGGCGCTGCCGCCGGTGTTTTCCACAGTTACCTCGCGCATATCGTTGTCACCGGGCGCGATTGTCTCGGGGAAATCGCCCCAGTCGACCGTGATGACGGGGAGGTCCCGCGCGTTCGCCAGCACCTGCTCGGCGACGCCTTCGGAGAGTCCGGCACGGACGAGGCCGTCTTCGCCAGCTTCGACCACGTCAGCGGGCGACGTGAGCCCCGCAGCGGCGAGTTTGCCCGCGCGGCCACTGCCGACGCCGTCGATGGCCGTCAACCCCACTGCGTCGGCGCTGATGCCGTGTTCGACGCGGGCCTCGACCCGACAGGCCAGGTTCGCGTAGCGGGCCGGCCCCAGCGTGTCGACGAACTCCCGCATCGCCGCGAGCAGGCGGAGGGCGTTCTGGCGGATGACCCACGCGTCGCTTTTCAGTTCCGTCGGCGTCGTCCCGGTCATGCCCGAACGGAGGATGGCCAGCACCTTCCGCTGGCCGGCGTCGAGGCTGTCGTCGACGCTGTCCCCCAGCACTGCGTGGACCGCGTCCTCCTCGTCGGAGCGGGCGCTGACGCTATCGAACTCGGTCGCGCCGGCCACCGCGGTCAGCAGGTCGTCCGCGTCCACGGAGACAGCGGAGTCGGGGTCGGCGGCGTCCTGGCAGCGCTCGGCGACGTCCGCGAACCGGCGCGCGGTTGAGAGCCGGAGGTAGAACTTCGAGGCTAACTGCCCGAGCCGCGTCGGCTCGACGTTGAGGCCGTCCTGCTCGACGAAGCCCTCGTCAACAAGCGCGGAGAGGGTATCGCTGACCCGGTTTCGGAGGTCGCTGCCGGCGTCGTACTCGTCGGGAGCCGACTGCGAGCGGGCGTAGTAGAAGGTCGTCGTGAGCCAGTCCATCACGTCGTCCACGTCGTCGATGGTCCCAAGCGCGATCTCGGCGTTCAGGTGGGCGTCGAGTTCCGCCGCGAGTCGGGATTCGATCTCCTTGCCGTCCCGGAGCAAGCGGCGGTACTTGTCGGCGTCCGACCGGTCACAGACGACCCAGGCGTAGCCCATGTCGTCGTAGCCGGGCCGACCCGCGCGGCCGAGCATCTGGAGCACGTCGAGCGGACTCATGTCGACCTCGCCCTCCAGCGGGTCGTGGAGCTTCGTGTCGCGGATGACGACACAGCGGGCGGGGAGGTTCACGCCCCAGGCCAGCGTCGAGGTCGAGAAGAGGAGCTGAATCTTCCCCTCCTTGAACCACTGCTCGACCTTGTTCTTGTCCTCACGCGCGAGGCCGGCGTGGTGAAAGCCCACACCGTCCAGCACGGACTGGCGGAGCGTGTCGTTCGAGAGGTCGGCGGCGTCGTTGTGGAAATCGTAGTCTCCGCGTGCACCCATCGGAATGTCGCGCTCGGTAATCTCGTCGCGGGCCTTCTTCGCTGCCTGTACCGTGTCCTGACGCGAAGAGACGAACACGAGCGCCTGGCCCTCCTCGCGGATGTGCGGCTCGGCGAGGTCGAGCGCCCGGTAGAGCCGGCGGTACTTGTCGGCGAAGGCGTTCTCGCCGTGGGAGTAGGTCTTTACGTCAGCGTTCAGCGGCACGGGTCGGTACTCCTCGCCGAAGGCGAACGTGGTCTCCTCGGGCGCGTCGAGCCACGCGGCCACATCGTCGATGTTCGGCATCGTCGCTGACAGCGCCACCACGCGCGGGTCACAGAGTCGGCGGAGCCGCGAGACGGTGACTTCCAGCACCGCCCCGCGACGATCCGAATCCAGCAGGTGGACCTCGTCGATGACACAACAGTCCACGTCTGTAATGAAGGAGTAGCGGCTGGTCTCGTGTTTCCGGGTGGCCGAGTCGGCCTTCTCCGGCGTCATCACGAGGATGTCGGCCCGCTCGGCGCGACGGGGGTTCAGGTCCCGCTCACCGGTGACGACGTAGACGGGGTAGCCCAGGTCCTCGAACCGTTCCCACTCGCTCTCTTTCTCGTTGGTGAGCGCACGCAACGGCGCGAGAAAGAGCGCGGTCCCGTCCTCGGCGAGCGTCTTGCAGATAGCCAGTTCCGCCAGCGCGGTCTTCCCGCTGGCCGTCGGCGCGCTGACGACGACGTTGTCGTCGCGGTTCAGCAGGGCCGGCAGCGTCTCCGACTGCATCCGGTTGAACTCCTCGAAGGGGAAGGCGTCAGCGAATTCCTGGAGCACCTCCGCGACCGCCACAGTCGGCTCGCTGTCGGTTCGGGATGACACGTCACAGTCGCAGTTCCGCGACGGCAAAGGCGTTTCTATGGCGGCGTATGCGGTGGGGCGGTCCGCCCTGCTCGCCCAGCACATGGCCCTCGAAAGGCCGTGGTAGCACGCCTCCCTGCTAGTTTATCTATATCTCTGTCGTATATCTATACGTTATGAGAAACATACTCGTCACCGGCGCAACCGGCACTCAGGGCGGCGCAGTCGTCGACCACCTGCTGGCAGACAGCGAACAGTGGGAAATCTACGGACTGACACGCGACGCCACGAGCGACGGTGCCGAGGCCCTCGAATCCCGCGGCGTCACCGTCGTCGAGGGCGATCTGACCGACGCCGACCGGATGGCGGAACTGGTCGGCGGCATGGACGCCGTCTACGGCGTCACGATGTTCATGGAGCAAGGGACAGACGTGGAAGTCGAACAGGGCGTCACGCTGGCGGAGGCGGCGGCCGACGCCGGCGTCGACCACTTCGTCTACAGTTCCGTCGGCAGCGCGGACGCAGACACAGGACTGCCGCACTTCGAGTCCAAGTGGGCCGTCGAGCAACGAATCGAAGAACTCGGACTCTCCGCGACGGTGATCCGCCCGGTGTTCTTCATGCAGAACTTCGCGTACATGATGCGCGATGACATCATGGACGGCCAGCTCACGATGCCCCTGCGCGAGGGCGTCTCCCTGGCCGTCGTGGACGCGACCGACATCGGCCAGGCCGTCGTGGCCGCGCTGTCCGACCCCGACGCGTTCCTCGGCGAAGTCATCACGCTTGCCGGCGACGACCTGACGCTCGAAGAATTTGCCGCGGCGTTCAGCGACCACCTCGGCCACGAAGTCGAGCCGATTCACGCCGGCGTCGAGGACTACCGCGAAATGGCCGGCGACGAACTGGCCGACATGTTCCAGTGGTTCAACGACGTGGGTTACGACATCGATATCCCCACCCTCGCCGAATGGGGCATCGAGACGACGTCGTTCGAGGCGTACCTCGACGACAGCGAGGCGTGGCAGCCGGCAGCGCCAGCAGCGAGCAACTGAGCCGCAGTATCGCCAGGTGAACCCGCGCCGCTCTTATCTGTCTGGCTGACCGTATCGGACCTGTACGCATGGACTGGGAGCCGGAGACCGTGTTCGAAGTCATCGGCAGCGAAGAGGTCCGGCGGATTCTCGCGGCCGCCAACGTCGAGCCAGTCTCCGTCCAGACGCTTTCGGATCGTCTCGATGCCTCGGAACCGACAGTGTATCGCCGCGTCAACGTCTGTCAGGAGTACGATCTGCTCCGGGAAGACACCCACGTGGACGCCGACGGGAACCACTACAAGGTGTACGAGACGACGCTGGAGCGAGTGTGCTTCGAACTCGACGGGGGTGGCTTCGAGGTCGACATCGAACTCCACCGGGAACTGGTCGAAGAGCGCACCGCAGTCCGGGACGGTGAAACCAAAGTGGACGGCGAACCATGATTTTTCCGACGTCCCAAGCCTGACCGCCAGCGGTGGCTTCAAGAACTGAAAAGACGACATGAGAAGCCAGTAGCCGCTGGTCCGGGCCACGAGCAGGTAGATTTCGAGGCGGGCGACCGTACAAGCTTGGATGGAGAAATCGGGATTTCAGCACCTGAAGCGCGGTCTGACGTTATAACAATCTCGCCGCGCAACGTGGCGAGTGCATCCAATGTCTGTCCTCGAGACTGTCAAGGAGAAGGTCGGGCTCGCAGACGAAACGCCCCAGTACGAGTGTAACGACTGCGGTCATGAGTTCGAGTCGTCCGCAGACCCCGACTCGTACTGGATGAAATGTCCGGAGTGCGAGTCACAGGACCACACGCGACTGGAATAGCGCCGAACAAGGGGTATTGCTAGCGAACGACGGCACTTTCTCGACAGGCGTGCGTCGAGTCGCTGTGGCCGCGGCCGACTGCGGAGTGCCGAACCCAACTTCTTTTGAGCGGAACCACCAAGGACAGGTAATGAGTCGTTCGCGCAAGCCCGACTGGCTGAAGATGCGGCCACCATCGGGCGAGCGGTTCACCGACATCAAGCAGACGCTCCGGGACCGGGATCTCAACACGGTCTGTGAGGAGGCCAACTGCCCGAATCTCGGGGAGTGCTGGAGCGGGCGCGACGGACCGGGGACGGCGACGTTCATGCTGCTGGGCGACCGCTGTTCGCGGGGCTGTAACTTCTGTGACGTGGAGACGGGCGGGATGGACCCGCTGGACCCCGACGAGCCACAGCAGGTGGCCGACGCCGTCGCGGAAATCGGGCTGGACTACGTGGTCCTGACCAGCGTCGACCGCGACGACCTGCCCGACCAGGGCGCGAGCCACTTCGCCGAGACGATTCGCGCGATCAAGGAGCGCGACCCGTCGATTCTGGTCGAGTGCCTCATTCCCGATTTCCAGGGCGAGCCGGAACTGGTGCGGAAGATCATCGACGCCGACCCGGACGTGCTCGCTCACAACATCGAGACGGTCGACCGCCTCCAGTGGCCGGTCCGTGACCGCCGGGCGGGCTACGAGCAGTCCCTCTCCGTGTTGCGGCAGGCCGACCGCGAGGGCGACTGCTACACGAAGACCAGCCTGATGCTGGGCGTCGGCGAGTACGCCCACGAGGTGTACCAGACGCTGTCGGACCTCCGGCAGGCCGGCGTCGACGTGGTGACCTTCGGCCAGTACCTTCAGCCCTCCCGCTCGCATCTGGAGGTCTCGGAGTATGTCCATCCCGACGCCTTCAACACCTGGCAGCGGGTCGCCGAGGAGGAGTTCGACTTCCTGTACTGCGCGTCGGGGCCGATGGTCCGGTCGTCCTATCGCGCCGGCGAGCTGTTCGTCGAGAGCGTCCTCCGCGAGGGGCAGAGTGCAGACGAGGCGCGGGCCGCGGTCCGTACAGACGGCTGATACATCCGAGTTATCACGGCGAGGAGGCACGGAACTGAGTTCGTCTCAGAGCCGCTTTTGGGGTTATACTCCCCGTAATACCCACGTCGGATAGATTTTTCAGGGCCGCGAAAGCTCTAAGCGTAGCGCGAGTGAACAGTTGTCGTATGCCACTTCGAGGGAGGCGGGTTCTATGAGTGTCCTCCAGCGCGACCCCACAGATCGGGTACAGATTCTCGATGAGGACGGGACGGTGGTCGACGGCGCGACGGTCCCGGACCTCTCGGACGACGACCTGGTGGAGATGTACCGGCATCTCAAACTCGGCCGTCACTTCGACCAGCGGGCGGTGAGCCTGCAGCGGCAGGGCCGGATGGGGACATACCCCCCCATGTCGGGGCAGGAGGCGTCCCAGGTCGGCAGCGCCTTCGCCCTGCGGGACGGGGACTGGCTGTTTCCGAGCTACCGCGAACACATCGCCCTGTCCGTGCGAGGGTGGGATCTGGCGGATGACCTGCTGTACTGGATGGGATCCGAACGGGGGAACTCGCCGCCGGAGGACGTACAGGTGTTCTCGCTCGCGGTCCCGATCGCGACGCAGATTCCGCACGCGACCGGAGCGGCGTGGGCGTCGAAGCTCAAAGGCGACGACACCGCCTTCCTCGTGTATTTTGGGGACGGCGCGACCTCCGAAGGGGACTTTCACGAGGGGCTGAACTTCGCGGGCGTGTTCGACGTGCCCGCGGTGTTTTTCTGTAACAACAACCAGTGGGCGATTTCGGTCCCGCGGGAGCGCCAGACGGCCAGCGAGACGCTCGCCCAGAAGGCCAACGCCTACGGTTTCGACGGCGTCCAGGTCGACGGGATGGATCCGCTGGCGGTGTATCAGGTGACCCGCGAAGCCATCGACAAGGCCCACGATCCGCCCGAGGACGGGCTCCGGCCGACGATGATCGAGGCGGTGCAGTACCGCTTCGGCGCGCACACGACGGCAGACGACCCGTCGGTGTACCGCGACGACAGCGAGGTCGAGCGCTGGAAGCAGAAAGACCCCATCCCGCGGATGGAAGCGTTCCTCCGGGACCGGGGTCTGCTCGACGACGAGCGGGTCGACGCCATCGACGAGTCGATTCAGGAGGAGGTCGCGGCGGCCATCGACACCGCGGAGGCGACTGAGCGGCCCAGGCCCGAGGAGATGTTCGCGGACGTGTACGCGGAGATGCCACAGCGGCTCGAACAGCAACTGGACTACCTCGAAGATTTGCGCGAGCGACACGGCGACGAGGTGCTACTGGAATGAGTACACAGGACGCAACGACACAGAGTTTGACGCTCGTACAGGCCGTCCGTGACGGCCTCTACGGCGAGATGGAGCGGAACGAGGACGTGATCGTGATGGGCGAAGACGTCGGGAAGAACGGCGGCGTCTTCCGGGCGACACAGGGACTCCACGAGGAGTTCGGTGACGAACGAGTCATCGACACCCCGCTCGCGGAGTCCGGCATCGTGGGGACGGCCATCGGCATGGCCGCCTACGGGCTCCGACCGGTACCGGAGATGCAGTTCTCCGGGTTCATGTACCCCGCATTCGACCAGATCGTCAGCCACGCCGCTCGCCTCCGCACGCGAAGCCGCGGACGATACAACTGCCCGCTCACCGTCCGGGCGCCCTACGGCGGCGGCATCCGCGCGCCGGAACACCACTCCGAGTCCAAGGAGGCGTTCTACGTCCACGAGGCGGGCCTGAAAGTAGTCGTGCCATCGACGCCGAAGGAGACGAAGGGGCTGCTGACGGCGGCTATCCGGGACCCGGACCCCGTCATCTTCCTCGAACCGAAGCTCATCTACCGGTCGTTCCGCGAGGAGGTCCCCGACGACCCCTACACCGTCGAGCTCGGCGAGGCGAAGGTCCGCCGCGAGGGGACCGACGTGTCCGTGTTCACCTGGGGCGCGATGACCCGGCCGACGCTCGAAGCCGCCGAGGAACTGGCCGAGGAGGGCATCGACGCCGAGGTTGTCGACCTGCGGACGCTGTCGCCGATGGACACCGACGCCATCGTCGAGTCGTTCAAGAAGACCGGGCGAGCAGCCGTCGTCCACGAAGCGCCCAAGACCGGCGGGCTGGCCGGCGAAATCATCGCCACCATTCAGGAGGAGGTCCTGCTGTACCAGGAAGCCCCCATTACGCGGGTGACAGGCTTCGACGTGCCCTACCCGCTGTACGCGCTGGAGGACTACTACCTCCCCGAACCCGCCCGCATCAAAGACGGTATCAGAGAGGCAGTGGAGTTCTGACGCATGTTCGAGTTCAAGCTGCCGGACCTCGGGGAAGGGGTCGCAGAGGGCGAGGTGCTGACCTGGCACGTCTCGCCGGGCGACGCCGTCACCGAGGACCAGGTCCTCGCGGAGGTGGAAACCGACAAGGCCGCCGTCGACGTGCCGTCGCCGGTCGACGGCGTCGTGCAGGAACTGCACGCCGAAGTCGGCGAGATGATCCAGACCGGTGAGGTGCTCGTCACTATCGCAGAGGAGGGCGACGCCGAAGCGAGCGACGCGGCCGCTGGCGGTGCGGACGGAGCCGAATCGTCGGGAGTCGGGGCGGAGCAGGCAGACGGCGCTGCGACCGCCGCTGGGTCCGACGACTCGCAGCAGGCGGACGCAAGCGCGGCTGACGGCCGCGTGTTCGCCTCGCCGAGCGTCCGCCGACTCGCCCGCGAGCGGGGTGTCGACATCGCGGCCATCGACGGGAGCGGGCCGGGCGGCCGCGTCACCGAGGCGGATGTCGAGGCGGCCACAGCGTCGGTCGACGGGACGGCCGACAGCGACGACGGCCCCACGTCGGTCGTTTCGAAGGTGTCCAACGACGGTGACGGGTCGACCGCAGTGGCCTCACAGGTCGATGACGGTGGTGACGCAGACGACGGGGCCGCTGTGAAGTCAGCCGTTAGAAGCGTCTCCGGGGACGGCCAGCAGGTCGAACGGCGCGACCAGACGCTGGCGACGCCGGCCACCAGAAAGGTCGCCCGCGAACTCGACGTGGACATCGACGCCATTCCGACGGACGCGACGAGGGACGGCCAGCCCTACGTCGACGAAGGGGCGGTCCGGGCGTACGCGGAGGCCCAGCAGGCCGCGCAGGCGGCCGACACCGAAGCCGTCAGCGCCGAAGGCGATACGGCGAGTGCAACGGCGACCGAGACCGGTGGCACGACGGCGGCCGGCAGTGGTGGAGCCGAACCGACGGCGGTCGAGACGAGCGAGGGCGAACGCCGCGAGCCGTACCGCGGCGTGCGGCGCTCCATCGGCGAGCAGATGGCCCGCTCACGTCGGGAGGTGCCCCACGCCACCCACCACGACCGGGTCGTCGTGTCCGGCCTCGTCGAGGCCCGCGAACGACTCGAACCGCTCGCCGAGGAGCGCGGCGTCACCCTGACGTACACGCCCTTTGTGGTGAAATGCGTCGCCGCGGCGCTGGACCAGCACCCGATACTCAACACGGCCCTGGACACCGAAAACGAGGAGATCGTCTACAGAGATGCCCACAACATCGGCGTGGCGACGGCGACCGACCACGGGCTGGTCGTCCCGGTCGTCGACGACGTGGACGGGAAGGGGCTGCTGGAACTCGCCGACGAGATCAACGACCTCGTCGGGCGGGCCCGGGAGCGAGACATCGAGCGATCGGAGATGCAGGGCGGGACGTTCACCGTGACAAACTTCGGAGCCATCGGCGGCGAGTACGCCAGTCCGATCATCAACGTCCCAGAGACGGCGATTCTCGGGATCGGGGC
>ENA-ORDC01000851-ORDC01000851.1-marine-metagenome-genome-assembly--contig:-NODE-851-length-25954-cov-9.610194_pt1 | contig 25954 bp, 26 predicted proteins | sample MGYA00237783_ERZ508515 | MGnify/ENA primary metagenome ERZ508515 (study PRJEB26186, sample SAMN06268792) | marine metagenome | isolation source: Eden Landing Ponds, San Francisco, CA, USA | place... | reverse complement strand
CGCTGACTGGATTGAGAATGTAAGTCCGTGTAGCGTTCGTGGCTTTTGAGTTCGGCTTTGAGTTCCCCGTCATCGGGAATCTCGCCCGTTTCGTCCCACTGTTCTTGTGCGTAGTAGCGACCGACGTTCCAGAGTTTTGAGGCGGCCCATCCGAGTTGGTCGAGGTCGTCACGAACCTGTCGCTGGTTCGTAATCGTGGCCTCGAAGGTTCGGACGGTCCGACTCATTTCTGTCTTCATAACTGGTTATAAACGTTGTTTTGTTAATAGTGTCGGTTGGCGTGGAATATCCGGCCTTGCTACCGACAGTGGATTGGGTAGGAGTTGTCGGATTCATCCTGCGCCTAAAGGCGCAGGTATTCTCCTCGAATCTCTATAATATCTCGCTCCACCTACTGCCGACCCCGAGAACCACGAGTACGATGTTACCATCGAAGACGGTGTACCCACGAAATGCACCTGCCCGGCCGACGCTCGCTTCGACAATCCGTGCAAGCATCGTGTGGGGGTGGCGATTCGCCGTCCAATCTTGGAGTTCATCGAAGAGGTGCAGGTGGTCGCAGACGGTGGCCTCCGAGCAGAACTAAGTGAGTCTGAGGGGATCGACGACGGGGGTGAGGGAACCGACACCGAATCGATTGAGGAGAATATTCTTACCTCTGTGGGTACAATGTATGTACAACAGGGTTGATTTGCTGATGGGTACGACAAGAGTCAATTTCCGGCTTCCGGAAGACTTGATCGAGAAGGCGGACGTGGCGGCGGAAGTCACGCACAAGAATCGCACCGAGATTCTCATCGAAGCGCTTCAGGAATACCTAGAGGAGGCCGAGGACGACGAGAAGTTCAAAGAAGCTGTCGTGGAGCTCTACCTTGACGACCAGATCAGCTTCGATGTCCTCAAAGAATTCATCGGTCGCCAGGAGGCAGAAGCGGTCCGGGCATCGAAAAACGTCCTTGACCAGGGCGAGGACCTGGCCGACGATCTCGCGGAACTGTAGCGTGAGAGTATGATTGCAGCGGATACCAGCGCTCTCATCTCGGTAGCCTCCATCGACCTACTCGACATCTTTCTCTCAGAGTTCGACGTCCACACCACAGACATCGTGGTCGAAGAACTCGAAGAGACTGCGGAGTACGACGACCGGCACGGAGAGGCAGCAGCAACCGTACTCGACAATCTTGACAAGATATCCACTCATCAAGTTCAGGGAGAGTTCACGTCTTCCCGCGTCGACCAGGGAGAAGGAAGCTGTGCCCTCCTCACCAACCAAATTGACGCCGAATTCCTAATCACCGACGACCTCCGAGCACTCCCAGAACTCCAAAATCTCGTAGGGGCAAAGGTAGCGATCTCACCAATCGTCCTGAAAGCCCTCGTCAAAAGAGATGTACTCAACCACGAAGATGCACTGGAGAAACTCGACCAGCTAGCCGAAACAAGAGACTGGCTCGGTGCACCGATCTACCGAAGAGCACAGAACCTGTTTCAAGAGTGACCTCCCCGTCGTGAGCGAGTGCGGCTGCGAGCGGGCGCGAAGAACTGCTACGAGGGTCGGTGTTCGATTGCGCTCACGGGGAAGACGCTGGTCTCGTTCCCCGGAGGAGACTGGCTGTAGCAGAGCGGCTTGTTCTTTTTTTAGACCCACCGGCCCACAACCTACCTGTCCAGCCGACGCTCGCTTCGACAATCCGTGCAAGCATCGTGTGGGGGTGGCGATTCGCCGGCCAATCCTGGAGTTCGTCGAGGAGGTGCAGGCGGTCTCGCACCTAGCCCAGGTTGACCGTAACACTCTTTATTTGTTCTCTGTAACCTGTAAACATCTAATTTCCCATGTCACGCACGTCAAACCGAACTAACGGCGACGTCATCCGCGACTTCCTCTCGGTCGCGGACCTCCTTGAGAAGCCACAGCTCGCCCAACTGTACGCGTATCTCGTCCGAGAGGAAGAAGCAACCGTTCAGGAACTCATGAGCGAACTCGACCTCGCGCAGGGCACGGCCTACACCTATGTGAACCGGCTGGTCGACGCTGGCGTCATCGAGGCGACCACTGACGAGCAGCCCCGGGTGTACGTCGCTCGCGACATCAATCTGACCGTCACAGCAACTGATGGCGCTCGCGAGTACACGATCACGCCCGCGCTCATCGACGCCATCGCCCGTCGAACGACCGACGACGACATCGATACCTACATCGACCGCCACGGCATCGCCGGACTCGCAACGGCACTCACCTACACCGTCGACCGGGAACGTGGCGAGGTCACCCACCGGCTGATGGCCCGTGATCTCGACATCTCGCCGCTCGCCGCCGAGATCATCCTGCAGGCGCTCCGGCCCGTCGTCCACGAACACTTCGATATCGTGGAGGCAGGCGCGTCGGTCGCGGATATCGAGGGTGTCGACCGGGATATCGCCGGCGACGACGCGTGAGCGCCATCCACATCGCTGATACCGGTCTGTTCGTCGCGATGGGGCAACCGTCGAACCGTCGGTATCAGGTCGTCCGGGCGTTTGCACGCCGAACCGACATGACGTTCGTCCTCCCGGAACGCGTCTACGACGAACTGACTGTCAACGCACCCGACGTCGAGACACCGCCGATCGACACGGCACTCGAGGAAGGGTGGGCCCGAGTCGCAGCCCCGTTAGAATATACGAACGCACTCGTCTCCCGGACGATGGACGGCGTGCAGCGATACATCGCGAACGCCGATGATCGCCCTGCCGACGAGATCGAACGTGCGGATCCAGCGCTGGCAGGGGTCGCCGCTCAAGCGTTTGTCAACGAGACCGCTGACCACGCTTACATCTATACGACCGATACCCTCGCTGGAGAAGGGGCTGAGAATGTCTTCGCCAGTGAGGGCTACGGCGATTCCGTCACGTACGTGAACGGCTTCCGCTTCGTCGAAGATCTTCTCGAATAGGCCTACCTCGTTGGTGGATGTCCTTCGCAAGCGTGCCCAGACGATTGAGGAAGCCGGCTTCCTTGGGCGAGCATCCGAGTGTTCTATCGCCCCTGACGGGTGCGGGCGCGATCCCGCAGGTTCGACGATGAATTCGACTGTAATTCCCATTGAAGAGATCCCGAACCGTGTCCTGAAACGTGCCCAGTACGAGGCATTCGAATTCGAATTGCTGGATTCGAGAGTTCGGGTGAGAAACGAGAGCTACGCCGACCCCGAGAACCACGAGTACGAGGTCACCGTTGAGGACGGTGTGCCCACGAGGTGTACCTGTCCAGCCGACGCTCGCTTCGATAATCCGTGCAAACATCGTGTGGCGGTGGCGATTCGCCGGCCAATCCTGGAGTTCGTCGAGGAGGTGCAGCTGGTCGCAGATGGTGGGCTCCGAGTTGAGTCGGGTGCGTCTGGGATCGTCGACGAGGATGGTGAGGACGCTGATAGCGAGTGTGATTGTGCAGAGTTGGGGGACCTTCCTTGCTGGGAATGCTATCGAACTGGGAAGCGAGAGATTCCGTAGCTGGCTTTGTTGAAATCCTCGCTTGGACAGAGCGGACGATACGGATTCTGGATACCCGTCGACCAATGTGAAAACGCCAGACTGAACCCATACCGTATGTCCCTTGTCGTTTTTCAGGTAGCGGAAGATTCCGACCACAACAAGGCTTATGACGTTCTCAGACAGACTCTGACATAGACAGACACCAATGCCAATCAGGATCGAGTCCCGCGGAGCGGACACGCCGTCGGTCAAACCCGGCACGAACGCTCACGAACTGCTCACCGTGTTGCTCGACCACCCCGACATGGGGTTCAGTCCGAAGGAACTGGCGGAACTAACCGATGTCCCGCATTCCAGCGTCCACAAGACGCTCTCGCGGCTCCAGGAGAAGGGGCTCGCTCGGAAGGTCGATTCCTACTGGGCGGTCGCCGAGGATGTTGCAGCCTCGGAGATCGCGAACGTGGTGAGCCTCCAGCAAATCGAGGCCGAGTACGGCGAAGACGCCTACGGCGGCGATGACGAGTGGGCCGACAATGCGCCAGATCTCGGAGAGAACGCGTAGGATGGGCTACGCACAGGGCAGTGTCGTCCTCGCGCCAGCGACGTTCAAAAGCGGGGTACGGCCGTATCTCGTCGTCTCCAACCGGAATCGACCGTTCTTCGGCGACCGGTATACGGTTGCAGTCATCACGTCGACCGAACGAGAGAGAGCAGTTGAATTGACGTCGGATTCGCTCACCGAGGGCGAACTGAAGACCTACCCCAGTTTCGTGAGTCCATGGTCGCTGCACGTCTTTCCACACCAGGAGATCACCAAACGTGTGGCCCAGGTCGACGATTCAACCATGACTGCGGTCGCAGACGAGATTCACGAACTGACCCAGGTTCTTTGATGAGGACACCCTCTCTATTCAGCAGTCCGCTCCTTTCGGAATCACAGAAATTCGTCCCCTCTTGAGAAGAGGTTCCTCTCCAACCGAGCGTTCCACACTTTGTTGAGGAGTTCTGACTTAGAGAGAGCATCTATTGTCCCTCGCGTCACCCCCTCTTGGCATGTGGCTCTCCAAGCTTGCAACAAGCCCCCGCGACCGCATTTTATGGCCCCTGACGGGTGCGGGGCCTCGCAGGTCTCGCTGATTCGAAATGACAACGAGAGACATCTACGACAGTGGATTCGACGAAGACGACGGTCGAACGATTTCGACTACAAATTGCCCTGACTGTGAAGAACGACTCAGAACCGACTCGGGAGAGACGGCCTGCACGGTCTGTGGGCTGGTGATCGAGGATCAACCCTTCGACTTCGAGGAACCACCTGCTGAGATATCGGATACGTTGGGACGAGATCGAACGGGCGCGCCGCTCACCGAACGCAGACACGACCGTGGGCTCTCAAGCGAGATCGGGTTCGGAACCGATGGGAAGGGGAACACACTCCCCGGGACGAAGCGTCGACAACTCGGTCGATTGCGTCGCGAACACGGCCGGGCACGCTGGGGAAGTAAGGCTGAACGTAATCTCGGGAGTGGATTGACTGAGATCGCTCGTATGAGTAGTGCACTCGACCTGCCGAAGTCGCTCCAAGATGAAGCCTGCCGACACTTCAGACAGGCCCAGGAGGCAGACCTACTCAAAGGACGGTCGATCGAAGCGATGGCAAGTGCGAGCGCCTACGCTGCCTGTCGTGAAGATGGGCGTATCGAGACCATCGACGACGTGGCCGCGGTGGCTCGTGTCGAGACGGTGGCGATCACGAACGCCTACAACGTGCTGAATCGTGAACTGGGTCTGGCCGCCCGACCGCGTAATCCTTCGGGGTTCGTACCCAGGTTGTGTTCTGACCTTGGACTGGATCTGTGTGTGGAAAGAAGAGCGCGTGCGTTGGCGAGGAGGGCAACGGCAGAAGGTGTCGGGATTGGGTGTCAGCCAGTCGGCGTGGCGGCTGGGTGTCTCGCGATCGTGGTCGAAGACGATGGGATCGCGGTAACGCAGTCCGAACTGGCCAGAGCGGCGGGCGTTTCGATCGAGACGATTCGAGCGCGTCGAGATCAGCTTCGCGAGGAGGTCGGTCGATGATCGAACTCGTTCTCGAACTCGTCTGGCGGCGTTCGTCGACGGTGTACGAGTGTCGGCGGTGTGGGACGACCGTCACTTCGACCGCGAGTCGATGTCCGCGGTGTGGGTACGACGAGATTGTTGGCTACGAGTGTGACTGAATGGCGCGTGATGGTAAATAGTCGCTGGGCGTGGTTCCCAAAATACACAAGAAGACGACTCCTTGCTGTCCCTCATGAATATTTGAGGAGTTGCTTGCTTTCTCCGAAGACTGTTCTCAAATCGGTACGTCACCATAAGAACAGAGCGACACTTTAGGATACGGAAGGGGCAGTCTTCCTGTGGCGCCGCTCCCGTTCGGTCAGTAGATAAAATCGGGAGAGGGTGTCGAGCGAGAATACAGACGCACAAATACGCCACCAACATATCCAGTTTCAATCCCGTGCTGGGTTTTCTCCCTGCTGCGACTCGACCGTGATCTTCTCGGCGACACTCATCAATACGGTTTCAATCCCGTGCTGGGTTTTCTCCCTGCTGCGACGGCAAGGCTGAAATTGTTGCTAAAGAGACGGTGAGTTTCAATCCCGTGCTGGGTTTTCTCCCTGCTGCGACGGTGAGACTGGACCCATCCGGCGATGGGCCAGTAAAGTTTCAATCCCGTGCTGGGTTTTCTCCCTGCTGCGACTCCACAGGATAGGAGGCGATCACCGAGGACTCGCGTTTCAATCCCGTGCTGGGTTTTCTCCCTGCTGCGACGGTTGCTATCATAGGGTTGTCAGTCCTTGCCGCCCCTGTTTCAATCCCGTGCTGGGTTTTCTCCCTGCTGCGACATGTTAACGAACCGTGTCTCGAAAATGGTCGTGAGTTTCAATCCCGTGCTGGGTTTTCTCCCTGCTGCGACGTACCTGTCACGGCTCACCGCAGGGCGCGACATGCAGTTTCAATCCCGTGCTGGGTTTTCTCCCTGCTGCGACGCGGGCCTACGACGACCGTCGACCGTCGAGAGCTATGTTTCAATCCCGTGCTGGGTTTTCTCCCTGCTGCGACGGCGGAGGCGGCCTAAGCATGACCATGACCCGCTCGTTTCAATCCCGTGCTGGGTTTTCTCCCTGCTGCGACCGATCTGGGATCAGCCCGACAAAGACGACAGCTGGGTGTTTCAATCCCGTGCTGGGTTTTCTCCCTGCTGCGACATCATCATCATCGGACACGACGGCCGCGACGTCGTTTCAATCCCGTGCTGGGTTTTCTCCCTGCTGCGACTGGCTGACCGACAAGGTCCCGCCTCGCTTCGAGGGCGTTTCAATCCCGTGCTGGGTTTTCTCCCTGCTGCGACGTCGTTGTTTTCCTTGAGTTCGCCAGTTACGAACTGTTTCAATCCCGTGCTGGGTTTTCTCCCTGCTGCGACATCTCTAGCTCGCGAGCGCCCCATCCGACAGCGCGTTTCAATCCCGTGCTGGGTTTTCTCCCTGCTGCGACCAGGCGACTGTGATTTTGGAAAATTCCCCGAGGTGTTTCAATCCCGTGCTGGGTTTTCTCCCTGCTGCGACCTACCGCGTCCTCGACGACCGCTCGATCGCGACGGTGTTTCAATCCCGTGCTGGGTTTTCTCCCTGCTGCGACGAAACGGAAACTTCGCGAACACGCACTTAATAGACGCAGTTTCAATCCCGTGCTGGGTTTTCTCCCTGCTGCGACAGGGGGTGTAAATACGGCCATATGGCCTATAATTGTTTTTCACTCCTCGATATCAGTCCAGTCGTTCGTGGACCCCTGCTGTACAAAGACTTCTTAAAGGTCCATGAACATCCCAGTCAGAGAACGTTCGATTGCTCGTCTGGGGCTTCTATTCCGATCTCAGTCACGTCATCAACACAAGACTCACACAAGCGATAGACACGAATTCGATCGCCGTCGGACTTATCGATGTGCGACTTCAGTTCGTCTTCTAACTCGACGCGCTCTGTTTTATTGACGTCAACTTCGAAGACACTGTACTGCCGCCAAGCCCCATATTTCTGGAGGGTTCGGTAGACTTGCCGACGATTCGAGTCCTCGCTAACGTCGTAGGCGATAACGAGTCTCATACTATCGATCGAATCTGAGTGCGTGGTATTCGTCCAGCTCGTCCGTAATCGCCTTGCGGAGCAGGATTGATTGCTGACGAACGGCTTTTCGACGACTCACGGTATATTCGAAATACGGGTGAATAAACTCTTCTTGCATGAATTCATCGAACTTCGAGCAGTATGTCTTGAACGAGTCGTCCTTCAGGCGGTTGTCTTTCGAGAAATCGTCGTGGTCTATGGTCCCTCGATTCACCAACCGCGCCACGAACGCATCGCAAAAGATCGGTCTGAATTCCTCCTGTAGATCAAGCGCCAGCGAAGGTCGGCCGTGTCTGTCGGCGTGGAGCACGCCGAGGAATGGGTCAAGATTGTACTGACGGAGCGCCGATAGAACCTCGTTCTTCATGAAGACATACGTCAGCGACAACAGTGAGTTGATGTGGTCTTCAGGCGGGCGTTTGGTTCGCTTCTCGAAGGTCCACCCGTCGATCAGCGTCTCGTCGAGTCGGTCAAAGTACCGCTCTGCAGCTTCTCCTTCTGCACCGCGAAGCTCCCGCTTCCCGGCTGCGCTTTCGGCACGCTTTTCCAGATCTTTGAGAATATCTGTCCCGGTGACGCCCTTCCTAGAGAGTAGAGTCCGAGCGTTACGGATCTTCGCCGCGATCATCGCCGCTGCGATGTCGACTTCCTGTTTTCCCGAGAGGGCATATTGAGCGCGACGAACCTCGGCGATCGTATTCTTCTCGGGGACGAAACTCCCGCGGTACTTCCCGTTCTGCGTGAAGTAATTCAGGACGATTCCGTGTTCGTTTGCCTCGGCCACGAACGGCGTCGAGAAGTTCACCCCGCCGAAGACGTTGATGGTATCGAGTTTCTCTTTGGGGAACGTCGCCAGTTCGCCGTCGTCGCCCTCGACATCCCAAACGATGATTCGGCCCTCGTCGGTTCTGACTTGGGTACCCTGTTTGGTGACGTAGACCACCGATTCGTCGAACATCCCCTCTGTTGCTTTCATATCTCGTCCTCCCAGCCAGTTCCCTCAACGCGTCCGGGTTCGAGCATTGCTGTTTCTTGTGGCATGCAGTACTCACGGGTAGAGCACTTCTCACACTTGTTGGGGTTGTCTATGAGCGGCGGAACACTCTCAGGTGACATTGATTGCATTTCGTCGATGGCGTCTTTGACCGCATTTCGGTGGTCTTGACTGATCGGTACGTGCATGCGTTGATCGGTTTCGTACAGATAGATCGCCCCTTCGTGGACTGGTTCTCCGATGTGCTCCTCGAGGAGAAGACAATAGCCCGCTATCTGGACCTCATCGTTCCAATGATAGTCGCCACTCTTCGCTCGCTTTCGCTCGACAGGGACCTTTCGACCGTCTTCGAGATCCAGAACGTCGATTTTCCCCTTCAAACCGATCGATTCGGATTCGAGGTAGAGTTCGTTCAACCAGTGACCCCGAGTGGCCTGATTCTCGTGCCGAGTCTTGCCCTCGATGCGCTGGTAGTTTCGACCCTGAGTGTCGAAGAAGTGGAGATACCAGTACCGGCGCGGGCAGTATTGAAACTGGTTGAGATCCGAGACGTTGACGAGTTCGTCAGTCATATATCCCGTTTGTGGGCCGAAATCGATGGTATTTCCTCAGCATTGACGGTGATTTCGAACTCCCCACACCGAACCAGTTCAGGAATGACTGCCTGTGTAATCCGAATTCGTTTGAAAAACAGATGCAAGAGCTCTGAGCTGACATCGATAGTGTCGAATTCTCCTCGCTCGATTTCACGGTGAACCCACTGACCGAGTTGTTCTTCAATATCGCTGATAGATGAGCTGTAATCGCGTGGGCGGGATTCATATCCCGGCAGATGGGCCGTGACCTGCATCGGATACTCACCACGGACCTTCTCGAGTACGATTACGTCCTCGCCTTCGATACCCTCGATATCGTAATACCTGAGCGTGGTCAATACGTCGTAATTCGTCAGCGCGACTCGGTCACCACGTGGATATTTCACGTCACCGGAAAGTGAGCGACCGCGAAGTCCCTGGAAGACGCCGAAGCAGTGGTGGGTAAATCTGAGAAACTTCGCTTCCAGATCATTGCTCTGAAGCGGGGCTCCGAGCCCACCCACATCATCGAGCGCCTCATCCACCGATTCGATGAATCCACGCCACCGATCGTACCCATCGACGGCCGCAAAATCGTCTCGCAGTTCGGGATTGTATCGGTGACTGCGGACGTGTAGGGCGTGGGCGGCTCGAAGCGCGACGAGGTCGGCTAACCCAGCGAGATCCATCTTCGAGTCATCTAACGTCGTGTCAATCTTCGATGCGAATTCCGGAAACGACATCTCGTCGTCCCAGGAGACTTGGCCGAGACCATACACGTCGACCGTCGCGTTAGCCGCTCGACCGGCACGCCCGAACCGCTGAAGGAAATCACTGGCAGCTGTCGGCCCCCGTGGCGTTTCCATGATCAGGGTTCGAATATCGTAGTCGAGTCCAACTTCACCCTTGCTCGTAGTATTGAGGATCGAAAATTCCTCGTCCTCGATATCAAAGTCAGGATCATTAGTGTCGAATCCATTATCTTTCTCGACGCGCTCGAAGAAGTCAGGATGCTCTGCCTCGAGATACGCATGAAAGTCGTTGCTATCTTTCACGCTGTTGAAGACGACGACGGCCCGGGGTTCTCCCGGTTCGATGCCATCGATGTCATCCCGTAGTCGCTCGACGACTGCCTCTCGATCGTCCATAATCCGGTCGGCCTCGTGACGGGTGAGCCGGACGTCGTGACGAAACTGATCGCCGTCCGGGTCATATTCCGAGTCGATGGTTTGGACCCGGAGATCGAAAACCGACTGAACGAACTCAACGAACGCCTCGTTCGGGGTCGCTGAGGCGAGCAAAATCTGCGCATTTGGATTGCGATCCGCGATAATCCGGGTTTGCAAGAGGAGCCCGCTTGCAGCCAGATCTCCGTAAAAATGAAATTCGTCGTAGACGATCGCGTCGAATCGGTCGAAAAACTCCATCGCCTGGCCGCCAGAATACATATCCTGAATAATCGCCTGGAGGATGTCCGGATTCGTGACGACGACGTCGTGATCGCTCGCAAATCTGTTGACGGCCCGGAGAAGGTTTTCTGTGCGTTCGTGGTGATGGCCTTCGAGCGTGTCGCCCGTGAGAACTTTCGTCGCGACGTCTTCATCCTCAAATCGCTTCGCCTGTTGTTTGAGTAATGCGTTCGTGGGATAGACGAGCAGCGTGATGTCGTTGGCGTTGATGAGTTCGTGAAAGGTTGCGGTTTTTCCCGCGCCGGTTGGCGCCCGGAGAACAGCGACCGGTTCGTCGCCGTCGTGTACCCATTTGGCAACTCGGTTCTGAAACGCTCTGGCGTGGTCGAACCCCCGCTCTTCGAATCCATACTTCGGGGTTTCGGTCGCCAGACTCGCTCCACGAATATGCATCAGACAACCTCCGGGACGATCCGGTTACGAACGAAGGATGGATCGACGCCGACGAAGTGTTGCAGTCGGGGATCGTTACCGCGCTTGAACGACGCACTCCGCTCCATGGCGTCGGCCAACAGATCGTCCGGAAGGTCATAAACCTCAGAAAGAAGAAACTTGTTGAGAACAACCGTGTCGAGTGGCCGCTCCCGCGCCCTGAACTCTCCGGTCTGTTTGACACCCATCCGGAAGTACGGTCGATCGGGGAGGGGTTCGTCACTCCAGATCGTGAACTCGTAGGTCGACCCCGGTGCGATCCCGACGTAGTTCCGGATGGTTTGCCACGCCGCGCCTGAGGTTTCGAGAATGTTCGGAACGGCCTTTTTGCCGTTGATTCGCTCGGCTACGTCTTTGTCGTTCGTCGTAAAGTGCCGCTCCGACCGGTAGTCCGTGCTGCGAAACGTTCGCTCGTCGGCCTCGACACTGACCGGTCGCATATCGGTGACGAAATACGGTTGGTCGACGAGATGACTGTAATCTGGATTGGTCGCTTCGTCACCGAGCTCGGCATATCGCTTTTCGAGTCCGTAGTATCGATACCCGAGGGCATGCATGAGCGCGGTTGCCGAGAGCGTCGGCTGAGTCCGTATCGACCGCCCCTCCGAGCTAGAGTAGAAGAGCGGGGCGTACAGCGTTGCTTCGTAGGTCTGTTCAATCATCGTCGACGCCGAAGGTGTCACGAGCAGCTGCGGTCAGCGACTCGAATTGCTCTCGAAGGACGTCATCGGCGTCGTCAGTTTCCCGCCCTGCCACGGCCATCATGCGATCGAACCACGACGGGATTGGATTGGCTCCCTCAAATTCGCCGTAGACATCCCAGTCCGACCGCCGTACCTCGCTGACGTATGCGCCAATGCTTTCGGAGAGATCGCCGTTAGGATCGTGATACTCCATCAGGAGTTCACCCGTCGACAGCGAAGTGTCGTGGTCGCCGAGGACGACACCGAGGATTTCGTTCCGGATGTTTCGCCCGGTTCGGGTTTCCCGAGCCCCATATTTCCCAGTATTCAGCACGTTGTGCATGGTGTATAGGAGCATTTCGGGCGTTGCAGATTCAAGAGTGATGAAGTGGACGAGATCGTTCCCGGGCTGGACTTTGACGAAGTCGAACAGCGCTTCGGACTGCTCGCCTTCCTCGTCTCGCATCGTTCCGGACTCGTGGACCGCGTTCCGAGTCTCCTTGTTCATCAGGTCGTACTCCTCGGTCGTGTAGGTGTATCCCTCCACCACGCGAGATTTGACGGCGAAATCCTGATCACCGGTCCCTGCGAGACCGTAGGTTACCGTGTCGACATTGAGCGATTGCTCTAGATCTGTTGGTTCGTTGTACGCGTACTCGTCGTGAACGAGGTCATCGTCCAACTGTCGGAGCAGGTCAAGGCCAGTGAGGCGTTCCTTGCTCGTGAACTTCTCTCCGTTCACCTGCGCATGGAGTTTGTCTCCGAACTCCTGAGTTTCAGCGCGATCGTGGTTGGAGTTGCGGAACAGCGTCGGTTCGTGAATCTCACGCCGAACGACGAGCGTCACCGAGGGCTTGCGCTTGCGGTAGATGTCGAACGATTCAACGAGGCCTTTGTCGGGGGTTTCGAGTGTCATTGTTAGTCGTACAGCAGTTGGTCGTACGCGTAGTAGTACGAGTTCACCAACGCGTCTTCCCAGTCGGACAGTTTCTTCAGATTGTTCAGGTCGTTCTCGACCAGATACGATCGAATCGCTTCGACGAACGCCTTCGCGTCGTCGGTATCGACGTGGCCAGCGTAGTCCTCCCGGTCCGCGGCGGCATATACTTGACTCGAGACGTATTCGAGCAGCTCATCGTCGGCCATGTCCTGGTGCATCCCGCTGAGGAACGCGTCCAGCGCCTCGCGGAAGACCTTCGTTTTCTTGTACTTGCTGTCGTATTGTTCGCCGAAGAGGTCGACCCCTCGCTCGGCGACTGTTTGCATGTTCATGAATGCCTCCTGGTGGTACGTCTCGAAGTACGATTTGAGATCTGACAGTCCGGTTGCATTGTCGTGGTTGACCACCGCATAGTCCGCGATGGTATGGAAGGTGTCTCTGTCGAGGTGAATGTACGGATTCGACATGTTCGCATCCTGCCCGACCATACTCATGATTTTGAACAACGCGAGTGCTCGTCGGAGATGCGAGTTGTCCGTTCGATCGACGAAGTCGGGCAGCGGTCCGAATCGCCGCGCTTCGTCAAGTCCGAGGAGTTCTTGTGGTCGGGTGGCCTCCTCGTCCGTGAAAGCCTCGTCCGCGCTCTGAAAGCGCGTGAACGGGCGTCCGATGACCACCTTCATCCCAGAGTCCCTGGCCGTCCGCATGATATGACGGACGACCGACATCCGGTGATTCTGGTCGATGATGTAGAACGGCTGGATGAAGTACTGTGGACCGATCAGACTCCTTGTGATCTCCGGATCGTCAATATCGATAGTGTCGTCCTGCACGATACTCCCGGACCGACGGCCTCGGAGTCGAACGTCTCCGAGGAAGTCATCGAAGTAAAAATAGGCCACTCCGAGGTCATTGTTTGTGCTGACTCCACTCCGCTCACAGATATCTGCCAGTAGTGCGTATTCGAGATTACACACCTCACATATCGACTTGTACTTCGCGTGGGGTTCGACCCGCCGGGAGTACTCTTGGGTCCGATAGATCGCACTTAAACCCTTCTGGTACTTGGTCTCAGTCTGTTCACCACAGAGGAAACACATCTCGTCTTTCGATCCGAGGGTTCGGACGCTCGTCTGGCTGAAGAATCGGCCGATGGCAGTGCCGATCGCATCGCTCTCGGGTTCGAGTTCCTCGTGAAGTTCTGCTTCCAATTCCGCGACGAGACCATCCAGAAATTCGCGGACCTGATCGAAATTTCGAATCAGGTGAGCAATGAAGTGGATTTTGGCTTTCTGTGCACCTTGCTCCTCACGAATATCGTCGTACGAATTCTGGACCGATGGGTCATCGAAGTCCGACTGGCCGTCCAGATATATCGCTTTCGCGAGGACCGGAAAATACTGATCGAACTCTTCGGGGATATGTTCGAACCCCTCGACGCCTGCGGTCCCGTCGTGGAGTAACTCACGGAATGCGTCGGCGATAATGTCTTCTTTTTCGTCCAGAGGAATGCCGACTTCCGCGAGGATATCATAATCGAAGGAGTTCCAGCTGAGTTTGCAGGAAAAGTCAAATTCCTGGTTGACCTTGCTCGGAACGATCTCATCGACCCGAGTCTGTAGGTCTTCGCGATCGATCTCGTTTCCCAGATAGACCACTGTATCAGCCGTGCTCCCAATAGGGATACCAAACACCTCCCCGTCACCATCGCCGCTGAGGACCTCCTTGACCGATCCCACGAGAAGGTCGTTCAGGATCGGCTGCTCGAGTGCATCGAACGACAATTGATGAACGGTCTGCTGGTCGAATTTTTCGACGAGTTTCTCGTACACCGCGGCGACGCCATCCCGTTGGGCGATGGACGCAACCTGATCGCCGATCCTGCAGTACCGTTCCAGACCGCGGAACTCAGTATCCATTCGGCGGGTTTCCCGACTGTCTTCGCCGATCTCGCATCGCTGGACGAGATAGAGGAGGTCGTCGCGATATCCCTCTCCGAGGAATTCATCAATCCCGAAGTCGTCACCCTCAATGTCGACCTCGTCGTGATCGCCGAAGTAAACCTCGAAAGCCGCTTCGGTGTTGTCGTCAGCTTCGAACCCGTACGCTTCGCGGACGTACTTGTTCGTATCGTGGAGTGCCGTCGCAGACGCCAGGACTCGAATCTCCTCTTCGTAGTCCTGAATGTCATCCCCCGGAGAGAACGCTTCGTAGACGAAGGAATTCACCGCAACGGTGACCGCGTTCAGGATGTGCGCCGCGAGCGAGGCGTTTTCCTCCGGCTTGAGCTTCGAATCGTATTCTCCCGCGCTCGTAAGTACGTTCGAGTAGAGGTTGCTGCCGACAAGCCACTCGTGGGCGTCTTCAGCAGCCTGTATCGATTCGTTGGTTTTCTGTTTCATGAATCGATTTCCACCTCCACATTCCCACACCCACGAGCCACGGAACTTCCAACACCTGAATACTCCCCGAATTGCGCCACCGTGATAAGCGCGTTCACCAAACTCTCATCAGCACCTTTGAACTCGTAGGCGCACGTGCCCGTGAAGCCCTGGCTGAATAGATTCCGCGTCTCTCCGTCTTCGTTCTCCACCCGATTGACCAGCACGCTATGGGTGTCGTGGCAGTACCCGTCTCGCTGTCTCGGATCGGGTTTCTCGATAACGTGCGCCTCGACCGCAGCTCTCTCGACATCCAGTTCCAACTCCTGGGGACAGGAACTATTCCACTTTCCGAGTAACGAGTTGAACACGGCCCAGCGCGAGGGGAACATCGTTGTCACGTCTCCCGATTGCTCGATGCAGGTCGGCGTCCGAAATGCTATCTCGATTGTTGGGTCGTCGTACTCGGCGGCCGCTTTGATCAGATCCTCGTGTGTCGCGTTCGTACTCTCGAAGCGCTCGACGCGCAGGTGTCCATGCGAAAGCTCTAGCGAATCTCCTTCGAGCACGAGCGCGTTCACCAGCGCCTGAAAGATTTCGCTATCGGCTGGATCAGCGATCCCGAGGGAGAGCTGGTACTCCTCGTCAGGCTGAACGGTCTTGTGGTGAGGTCGATCACTGCCACCGAATACGCCCTGGAGACCGCTGACGTGGAGACTTCCGAACTGCGAGTCGTGGACGCGCGCGCTCACGTCCGTATCGACATCGTCGAGAACGTTCAACAGCGCCGAATAGACGCTGTATCCGTCCGAGACGGGTACCGGGAATCGCGACACGGGCCGGAGGGTCACCTCAATCCGGCGTAACTGATTTGTCGGCCGCGCTGTTTGTTCACTCATCCGGACTCTGTTTGGCAGTATTCCGGAATGACAATAAACGTTTCCCCAAAGCGGGACGATTTCGATTTCGTGAAATTGTAACGCAAGAATACGATTTCATTCTGGTGCAACAGAACTACTTTGTCGAATCAATTCGTGTGTATGACAATGCGAACCTATCTTTCACCGATCGGGTTCAACAGTACGAGTGTGACGCGACCGGTGTTGAGCAGGGGGATCGACACTGGGGACACTGTCGTTTTGATTCGTCCAGAGAAGGGATCGGACAACTCACGGGCCGAGGAAGCACTCACGGACGTCGAACGGATGCTCACCGAGATCGAGCCGGACGTGAGCCTGAAGACGGAACGGATCCCACACGACGACTTTCCGACGGCGGTGTTGGCCTGTAGCGACGTGATCAGAGCGGCCGAGCCGTCGCGGATCGTGAACCTTGGTGGGGGTGCACGCGACGTGTTGTTGCCGTTCGCGTTCGCTGCAACGGCCCACGTACCGTTGCTGGATACTGTGTTGTTCTTCAGCGACATCGACGGGACAGTTCGGGAGTGGGAGCTACCCCGATTGACACCGGTCGTCGAGGAGACGACGGTGGACACGCTGGAGTCGATCGCCGATGTGGACGACTGGGTCTCGATTCCGGACCTCACGGAACGGACGGGCCAATCCAAGAGTACGGTGACTCGTCACGTCACGCGGCTGGAACAGCGTGGGTTCGTCGAGACAGATACCCGCGGGAAGACGAAATTTACTCGCGTGACCATCACCGGCCGACTCGGAACGCAGGTGGACACCGATTTCATGGACTCTTAAGAAGTCTCTGTACAGCAGGGGTCCATGAACGATTGGTGCGATTTCGAGCGTGGAGAAACAATTATACGCCATATGGCCGTATTTTGACCCCCTGTCGCGACGGCCAGAAAACCCAGTACGGGATTGAAACAGCCTGTCCAGGGGACGTCACTGTTCCACGAACGTCGCGACGGCCAGAAAACCCAGTACGGGATTGAAACGCCTGTAATTCCATAGGACGGTGGAATATTCGCGTCGCGACGGCCAGAAAACCCAGTACGGGATTGAAACACCGTCTGTCGATCCGCGAGCGCCGCCTCGACCGTCGCGACGGCCAGAAAACCCAGTACGGGATTAGACCCAATTTAATAGGGCTAATCATACGATCTGTTTTTTCGCGCCTGCGACGGGCGCAGGCGCACTTGACCTGCGTGAACTCGAAATGAAATCGCCAGACGAAACTGTGATCTTCGCCGGTGTCGACGGCCGAACGACGACGACCCTCCCCACGTGGTACCGCACGCATCAGAACGATCCCTCGCAAGTAAGCTTCGCCGAGGCGATCAGACAACTGCCGAGAGCCACGAACACGCCCGTCGCCTACCACAACCCCTTCACGAACGAGTGGGTCGAAACCGACCGCTTCAGCGCAGTCGTCGAACCCTCGCGACTGCAGGCACGAAATGAAGACCCACTGTTCAACGTGCCCACTGATTCGTACTCGATCATCAACCCGATCGACGTCTACGCACCGCTCGAAGACGTTCTCAGAGAAACTCAGTACCAGGACCACACCCTCGACGAGGTCGTGTTCGGCGAGATTAGACAGTACCGCGGCGGTGGCGAGGTTCACATGGACATCATGTTCGACGGTCTTTCGGTCGAGCTTCCGGGCGAGCGCGACCCGATCACGCTGGGTGTGACCTCGGGCTACGACTACTTCGGCGGTCACGCGGTCTACGTCGAAGGCTTTGCGAGAGACACCTACTGTGCGAACTCGATCCGGGCACTGACCGATCGCAAGACAGTGAAACACGTCGGCGATGTCGGAGAATTCCACATCTGGTGGGAAGGAATTCTCGAACAGCTCGAACTCGTCGTCGACGACCTCCATCAGTTCATCCTCGATGTCCAGGAGATCACTCTCGACATCACGACCGTGCCCTTCGACCTCCCCGAGTTCTACGACCTGCTGGGCTTTCCTGAATATCTGGCCAGGAGAGCAGCCGAGGATGCCCGAGCCGAAGCAGCCGATCCGTTCGAGATCGACATGTGGACGCTGCACTCAGGGGCGACGTACGCCCTGACGCACTTCTTCAGTGGCAAGGAGGGAACGGCACTCGACGGCTACACCAGAGTCGCCAACGACATCCTGTTCAACCCAGAGGCCACGCTCGACAGCGTCAGAGCGACCTACGAGCAACGAGCGGCCGAGGCCACCTCCCCGGATGGCCAGACTGGCCTCGAACAACAGTCCGCACTCGCCCAACTCGAACGTGTCAGTAGCGACATCACCGAGAAAGCCCAGCAGTTCGAATCGCGCGAGCAAGCGCTACGAGAGCGCTTCGAAATCCTCGTGGAGTAGACACAGACTAGTCGCTAGTCGACAAGATCGTTTCAATATCCATCAGGTCGAATAGCGACCAGTCCTCATCTACGTCGTCAGCGAGCCCCTCCACGAACCCACTCTTCGAGAACAGTGCGAATTCGACCTCTCGCGTGTTCGATCCCCAGCGAACGCGCTCGCCTTTCTCACGGAGCTGTGAGACGAGCGCATGGCCGACCGGCTCACTCGTCCATTTACATTCCGCGAGCAAGAGCCGGTCGTCGTCAGGAGCGAGCCCAACGATGTCGATCTCGTCCTCACCGTACCACCACCGCCCGACTTCAGAATACGGCCCGATATCGCCACAGCGAATCGCCTCCCAGACAGTCTCCTGACAGACGTCCTCGAACGTCGCTGAGACGTGATCAGATAGACCCGGCTCGATCGTGCCTTCGTAGACGATGTCGGGGGCTTGTTCGATACCAGATCGATTCGGTTCGACGAACCGAAACCAGAATCGAAGGAATTCGTCCGCGACGTGATACCGCGACCGCTTGGACTGCTTGGGCGACGCCGTCACGGGTACCTCGCGGTGGATAAGACGCAACCGGCGGAGCGACTGGAGATACTTCGACAGGGGGCCAGAATCGACACCAGTTGCACCGGCGATCTCATTGGGGGTCGTGTGTCCCGTTGCGATTGCTTCGAGGATACTCATATATCGCGCGGGGTTCCGTAACTCCGTACGGAGGAGGAATTCGGGCTCGTTGTAGAGGCGGGCTGTCGGGGAGAGAATGTGCGCCCGAATGTTCTCCCGGAGGGGTTGGTCGTAGTCGAAGAGGGTGAGATACATCGGGGTGCCGCCCGTGACCGCAAACGACCGGATTGCGTCCTCGATATCATAGGCGATGACATCCCGTGCCTGCTGGAAGGAAAACGGCTGCACGTCGATCTGGCCCGTGCGGCGACCATACAGCGGACTCTCGTGGCCGAGCACCTCTGATTCCATCGTGCTCACGCTTGACCCGCACAGCACGAGCATCGACTCAGTCCCCTGGAGTTGCTCGTCGACGAAAGACTGGAGGTAGGACGGGAGGGAATCGTTTTCCTCTACAAGATAGGGGAATTCGTCGATGGCGACGACGAGTCGTTCGGTGGCGAGTTTCTCGCCGAGGTACTCGAAGGCCCCGTCCCAGTCATCGATGCGGGGAACGCGCTCGTCAAAGTGTGCAGCGACTGTTTCGACGAACTTCTCGCGCTGCCGATCTTCGGCTTCCTGGGCCGCGAGGAAGTAGATGTGTGGTCGGTCCGAACAGAACTCTTTGAGCAGTTCGGTTTTCCCTACACGGCGCCGGCCGTAGACCACGTAGAAGTCGTGGCCCGGGGACTCAAACGCCGCTTCGAGGGTGTCGAGTTCGTCCACCCGATCGTAGAAGGTCATACTTTCGATAATGATTACTGCGATAATGACTTGTCTGTTTCGATAATAACCACTATGAGACTACAGACTATCCTCCGAAAGCTCGTCCCGCACGTATCCAGCCGGGTAGATCGCCGTCAGCCCGGGCGTGTCGATGGTGTATTGCTGGGGTGGTGTGTTCGGACTATAGGTCTTCGAGACACGCTGGGGTCCTTCGATCGGATCGTTCAGCGTCTCGAGGACGGTCTGGCCATCTTTGCGGGACATGACGATCCAGATCGCCTCTTCAGGCTCGCAGGCAGCCATCTTGTCGAAATCGTCGGGGATCGCTCGATGGTAGTCGTTGTTGATCCGCTCGACTTCGATGGCGACGACGACGTTCTCGTCGCTGTCGAGTCCCGCGACGTCGAGACGACGCTGTTCGTAGCCCTCAGAGGCGTCATCTGCGTCATCGTCCTCACCCATGAACGCCGAGGCGGGCAGTGTTCCTTTCCGGAGTTCGTGATAGGGCCGGACGATCTCGACCGCTGAATCCGGATCTGCCTGATAGTGCTCTTCGAGATATTTCGTTCCGAGTACCACGCCGAAGACGTGTTCGCTCGATTCCTCCAGATCACCTTTGCCGTGGCCGTAATCGATACCCTCGCGGTAGGATTCTCCGATCACCGATCGACCAGTTGAGGATACGGAATACAACCGGTGGGGATGGTCCGTATCGTGGCGAAGGAGGTCTGCATCGAGGAGTTCCTGCACCTCGTCGGTGTCGATGCCCACGTACTCCTGTAGGCGGAGCATCGAATCCCACAGGATATCGTACTCTGTAGGGTCGTATCGCAACTGCTGGGCGTTGTACACCGTCTGGAGGAAGAGAAGTTGCTTCAGCGACCATTCCGCGGCGTTGATCTCGATCGGCGAGAGCTTCAGATTACACTCACAGACGGGGATATCGTCACGGTCGACCGAATCCAGTGAGTGACAGCACTCGATCGCCCGAACCATCCCCTCGATCGAGGGGTCGTAGCGATTCTCACAGCTTCGACAGCAGAGGGCGTCAGTCTCGGCGTCGAAGCGGACGCACTCGGGCATGCGTTTCGTGTGGCCCAACAGGGTATCGACGCGCTGGTCCGGCTGTGGACGCGAACCGTCGACGGGTATCTTCTCCGTGTCTTCGTCCTCTTTAATATCTGCTGCCGGGCCAATCGTGTCGTCGCGATCCCAGTCAGGATCGTACTGAGAGAGCCCTGCACTGGCTGCGCTCTCGCGTTGGAGCTGCTCGAAGGCGGCCTCGAAGTCGCGTTGCTCGCTCGCCGAGAGGGGTTCTTCACTCGCTGGATGGCCGGCCGGTGCCGGCAAGGATTTCGCGAGGAAGGGTTTGACTGGTTCGTCACCGAAGTCACTCCCGGGTCGGACGAGCCACTCACCGCGCCCCATCGAACTCAGGCGTCGCGAGACGGACTCGGGATCCATCACCTCGGTCGCGAGCACCTGTGGCAGGTCGGTATCGACCGAGACGTTGCCGACGACGAACGTCGCGGTCTCGTTCAGCGCCTCCTGGTAGGTATCTCGTTCTGGATCGGGCGAGTCGAGTTGTTCGAGATACTGTACCCCGAGTGCGACCGAGAGCCCGAAGCTTCGGCCTTCTGCGAGCAAGGTGTCCAGCAAGCGGGTCGCACCGACCTCGCGGGCTTCTTCGAGATAGAGGTTGACCTGTGGGAACTCACGAGAGTCACCTGTGCGTCGCGCTCGTTGCTCGCGAGCCTTGAGCGCCGTCCAGAGGTTCGAGAGGATCACCAGGGTCAGCGTCCGTTTGACCGTGCCTTCCATCCCGCCGAAGTCGAAGATGATGACGCTGTCTTCGTCGATCTGGTCGGCGAAGTCGAAAGTGGGTTTGTCCGTCTCCGCTTCGGGGCTCGACCACGGTTGTGTCCCGTCTGTACTCTCCTCATCCCGCGCCGGCGTATGGTCGAACACTGGTGCGAGTCGCCCGTCCGTGGCGATGGTCTCGACGCGGCCGACAGCTCCACCGAGAACCTTGTTGAAGATATCCCGATCCCGTTCTGCGAGCCCTTCGAAGTACGCCGTGAGTTTCTCGTCGGTGGTCGGGGGCATCGAGTCTCCGCGCTGGGAGCGCTGGAGTGCGTCGTAGAGGTCTTGATGTGAGACGGCCTCGGTCCCATGGACGGGATCGTACAGCGCCCGGAGGTGATTCCGGATGGCTTTCACCGACTCGGCTGCCTCGCCGTACTTCTCTGCGCCCATCACGCCTGCGAGGATCTCTTCGTAGTGGCCGGCCTTTCGCGACCGGGCCTCTTCGCGCGGAATCCCCGCCTCCAGCAGCGCCTCGATATCGAAAAACGAGAAGGCAGGTAGTACCCGCGAGAGGTCGAAATACAGGACGTCCTCCAGGGAGCCGTGGGCCGCGTAGTGAATCCGCAGATACTCCTCGGCCGTCCCACCGCCCTTGTAGTCGAAGACGATTTCGGGACCCGCCGTCGCGTCGGCGTTGCTCAGGACGCCACCCTCGATCAGCACGGACTTGCCTGCGCCCGTGTCGCCGACGATGACCAAATGCCGATCTTGCTGGCTCGGCTTGAGATACAGGGGCTGGCCGTAGGGCTGGCGATCGTGGGTGAGCGGCATACAAAGCGCCATCCCTGGCGGCCTGTAGCGAGCGAGTTGCTGGGGTGGCGGGAGCGCAAGCGCCGTTCGCTCACGACGTCGCGTATCGAGGGCGCGCTGGCCGGCCGGTGTCAGACCCGTGCCATCGACGAGACAGAAGCCCGGCAACTCTGCGGGTGCGACGACGACACCCGCACTTTGGGGCGTCTTTCCCGGGAGTTTCGTACTGAACGATTCGTAGGTCATCGGGTAGACAGCCCGGGAACAGAGGTCCGTGAAGATCGCTGTTCCGGGTGGTTCTGTGCCAGCGTGGAGTTCACTGTCGGCTGCCGTATGACCCTTGAGCGTGTGATACTGCCCGTCGACGCCCGAGAGTGCGTTTCGGAGGCGTCGCGCCACCGCGTCGACACGAGACGGATCGTCTCGTGTGAGTGCCACCGCTCGTGCGGAGACACAGAACGTTCGCTGGGGATCACGCGATTCGATCCCTTCGATACGCGTGCGATCGGAGAGCGGCGGCTTGTACGCCTGGCGCTCCTCCCGTGAGGAGGGTGCGAGGAACTCACGGACCCCGCTCATGAAGCCGACTCGGCCTTCGTCGAGGGCTCTGAGATACAACTCTGCACGCGGGGTCCAGTCGTTCTGGACGCGACAGACGAGTTGGTACAGCACGGGAACGCGCGCCTCGCACATCGTCTCGACCAGCGAGGCCAGTGGCACGCGATGTGACTCTGTGGTCTGATAGTGTGACGTCTGTCCCTGTCGGGCGGTGTTGGTCTGCGGTGATTCCCCCGCCGAGTGTTGGTGGCTCTCCTGGCCGACCGTTCCGTGCTGGCCGAAGGGTTTCAGCGGCGTTTGCCAGTCACGTCGACGCGACGTGTGGCCACGATACTCGACGCCAGCGACGTAGGGGTGAGCTACCGAATCCAATTCCTCGCCAGCGACAGTGACGGAAGGCACTGGCTCGAAGACGGAGTCGGGTATCGGCAGGAAGTCCTCGATGGAGCGCGGATGCCACTCGACGTAGCGAAACTCGTAGGAGTCAGGAAAGCAGGTCCGCAGAACCCCCTGCAGATCCTCGGTCAAGTCCGAGTGTGTGGTTCCGACGAGATAGCGAATCTGTGGGTCGTCTCGTCCATCAGCGACGAGCAGCCACTCGACGAGCGGAATCGGCTCCGACCCGAAGATTGCGTGTTTCAGTCCCGTCTTCGTGAAATCGCCCAACAATGCATGGAGTAGGTCCATAGCCTGCCTGACCGCAGCAGGGTTCACCGTCGTCTCGGACGGCTGAATCTCGATGTACGGGCGGGGTTCGACAGGCTCCGGAGTCGGGTGTTCGTTTGTAATCGAGGGGTTCGCTTCACGTGGAACGGGGAGTTCATCTTCCACTTCAGTTGTCTCGCTCGATTCGAGGTTCTCCGCTTGCGTTCTCGTACTCGAATTCGCAGGTTCCGCTGTCTCCGAGCGCTTTCGTGAGTTGCTCCCCATACTCAGCGCCTCCGAGTAGCGACAGCGGCAGTGACGAACACTGTCCGAGAACACGGCGGTTCCATCGCCACGATTCGTTTGAGGTGAGACGCTTCGGGATCTCGATCGAGTGACATGGAGTCGTAGGCGAGCGTGCTCACACTCGCGACCGCCTCGTAGAGATCGTCCGCTTCGACGTCAATTAGGCCCGGTTCCCTCTGGCGAACTCCGAAGAGTGGGTTTTCGCCGGCAAACCAGGCGTGTGGCGAGACTTCCTCTGGGTTCGACTCGAAGGCATCGCCCGTCGGTTCGAGCCGTTCGACCGGCGGTTCGTACGCACCAGAGAGATACAACTGTTTGACTGGCCAGTGTGCGAACGTATTTGGTGGCCGCTCGGTCGTGGCCTCGAAAAACGACGTGATCGTCGTCGAATCGAGTGGCGGTCCGTATCTGAGCAATCCGTAGGTGAGCCCCCAGGTCTCCTCTCGCTCACGCCGGGTCGCTTCGAGAAAGAACCACCCCTCGTTCGTTTCCCAGAGACAGGACCCGACTGTTTCGGGAATGTGGCTCTCAGGGAGTGGCGTATTCGTCGCGTCCTCGACCGCACTGGCCCATTCGTTCAAGTTCCTTAGATCCGCCAGGAATCGACCTGGCGTGTTCGAAGTAGACTGAACACTTCGGACGCGAACGCTGTAGTAGCAGCCTGCAGACCCGAAGGTGGGTGCAAGGTGCGTCTGAACCCCTTCCAGGCAGGCCTCGATGTCACGAACGGACTGCGAGCCCTGCACTTTCGAGATTTCGCTGAAGAGCGCAACGCCGTCTTCGACACTCGGAAACGTACTTGCAGGGAGGCAGACGACAGCGTGTGGACTCGTCGTCCGGGCGAACACACGATCGTCACGCTGTAAGCCTGCTACTGCTGGATCGACGCGCGGATCGAGATACGGCGGCCTGGCGTACAATCCGATATCCTGTGGCAGCCGCTGGTGGTCGAACTGGGCGGTGTCGTGCATTTATTCCACCTGTCCCGGGCAGCGCTCTTGGCAGGGATACAGTTCAGTCACGCTTCCTCACTACACGGCGCGGTAAGCATTATCGCCTACTTGCCGATAGCGGGCTTGAACATTGCGTTTGTACCGGTACTGCGAGAAATCGTCTCTAGACTGCGAAAGCCACTGTTGTTCGCGCTTCGAGTGACATCCAACTTCCAGTGAATCGTATACTCCAGTTCCTCCGCGAGTTCGTCGATTTCCTCGAGAAGCCCCTTCGGGACCTTCACGTTGAGCTTCACCATGTCCCCATTGCTCTCGTTCGCGTCTGTGCTCATACATCGCGGTACTCCTGTGGCACACATCACCCCGTCTCTCGTAGTCGAGTTCACCGCTATTCGACCCGCTCTTGCCACTCCTGAACTTTCGCCATCAGTTCGACTGGCGGTGTCTCGTTGACGTCTACCTCCTGAAGCTCTTCGAGGACGGCCTCCATTTCGGGATCGATCGTCTCTCCGTCTGGTTGTTCACGTGTCGCCTCAGGGTCTCCATCAGTCTCGACTCGCTTCTCTGATGCAGCCGCTTGAGCGCCGCCCGTGAACTGTCCCGAGCCGAGATCGAAGACGGCCTGTGTCGTCCCGCCGCCCGTATCGCTTCCCTGCACCTCGATCGCTTTGTTGTCCCTGAGGCGGTCCAGAACGTCCCGTGAGCGGCCCACAACTGGGTCTGGAACACCGGCAAGGTCCGCGACGTGAATCCCGTAGGAGCGATCTGTCGCGCCATCACGGACTGTCCGCAAGAACGTGACCTCGCCGTCCGCTTCGTCTGCAGGGCGGGACTCCGTCCCGCTGGCAGACGGCGAGCGTGGCTCGCCGTCGACCGCCACGTGGACGTTCTCGACGGCCGGCAGTTCGTCGCCGAGCGTCGTTAGCTCGTGGTAGTGCGTCGCGAAGAGGGTCCGACACCCGATTTCGTTCGCGATGTACTCGCTTGCAGCCCAGGCGATCGAGATCCCGTCGAACGTCGCCGTCCCCCGGCCGACTTCGTCCAGAATGACCAGCGAATCTTCGCTGGCGGAGTGCAGAATATTCGAGAGCTCTTGCATCTCGACCATGAA
>ENA-ORDC01000849-ORDC01000849.1-marine-metagenome-genome-assembly--contig:-NODE-849-length-26026-cov-6.746618_pt1 | contig 26026 bp, 20 predicted proteins | sample MGYA00237783_ERZ508515 | MGnify/ENA primary metagenome ERZ508515 (study PRJEB26186, sample SAMN06268792) | marine metagenome | isolation source: Eden Landing Ponds, San Francisco, CA, USA | place... | reverse complement strand
GAGGACGCCGAGGTGGCCGACCACGAGCGCGAGGCAGGCGACATGCGTGCCAACTACGAGGGCGATCCCGTCATCTCGCTGGACGACGTCGAGGTCCACTACGAGGAAGAGCAGGGACTGTTCGACATCTTCGGCGACGAACCGGACACCGTCCGCGCGGTCGACGGCGTCGACCTCGACGTGTACGAGAACGACGTCGTGGCCCTGTTGGGCGAGTCCGGCTGCGGGAAGACGACGCTGGGGAAGACCTCGATCGGCCTGCAGCGGCCGACCGGCGGCTCCGTCAAGTATCGCGGCCAGGACATCTGGGAGGCCAAAGACAACGGGGGAGAGATCCCCTACGACGAGATCCGCCAGTCGCTGCAGATCATCCACCAGGACCCCGGGGCGTCACTGAACCCCAACCGGCGGATCCTCGACATCCTCTCGGAGCCGCTGCGACACACGCACTCGAACATCAGCCGCAACGAACGGCGCGACCGGATCTACTCGCTGCTGGATCGGGTCGGCATGAGCCCGCCCGAGGACTTCGCCGACCGGTACCCCCACCAGCTGTCGGGCGGCGAGAAACAGCGCGTGGCGCTGACGCGGGCGCTGCTGATGAACCCCGACGCGATCCTCGCCGACGAGGCCATCAGCGCCGTCGACGTGAGCCTGCGCGTCGAGCTGATGGACCTGATGCTCGAACTGCAGGAAGTGTTCGACACCTCCTACGTCTTCATCTCGCACGACCTCTCGAACGCGCGGTACTTCACCGAACACGGCGACGGCCGCATCGCGGTGATGTATCTCGGGGAGATCGTCGAGATCGGCACCGCAGAGCGGCTCATCCAGAACCCGCGCCACCCCTACACGAAGGTGCTGCGGTGGGCGACGCCGAACCTCGACCTCGACGCCGTCGAGGCGGGCGACCCGCCGATGCGGAACATCGACGTGCCGGACCCGGTCAATCCGCCCAGCGGCTGCCGGTTCCACACCCGGTGTCCGGTCGCTCGCGAGGCCTGCAAACAGGAGACGCCGCCGCTGTACGACGTCGACGGCGGCGACGGCAACGCCGCCTGTTTCCGCGAGGACCTCGACCACGCCTACTGGGACAGCGAACCGCTCGAGGGCGCCGAACTCGTCGGTCCCGACGAGACTTTCGAGGCCGACGACGCGACCGACCCGAGCAGCGCGGCCGGCGACTGACGCCGTCGACCCGTTTCATCCGTTTTTCCCGTTGACTCGCGTGACGGTTTCACCCGTGTTTGCCGCCGACCGACGCCCCTGAGCGCCGGCTGTGGGGCGGCTACTCCGAATCGGGGGCTTCAATATCCGGCGTCGACAGATCCGAACGTGTCCAGTCGAGAGGATGTCGTCGACCTCGTCTGTCGCCGGCGCGAGGAGATACCGCTAGCGCTGACCGTGCTGGTGACGATGGGGCTGTTGCTGGCGTTCTCGCTGCTGTTCGTCTCGCCCGGCGACGACGCGTTCCCGATCGTCGTCATCGACGCCGCCCTGCTGGTCGGCTCGCTGCTTTTCTTCGGCGGCGCCTACTACTACTGTATCAAACGCGAGATGGACGACGAGTAAACGGGCGGCAGTTACTGCGAGAGGAAGTCGGCGGTGTCGGTCGCCAACTCGGCGACGGCCTCGTCGTCTGTGGTCTCGGCCAGCTGGCGCAGGGCGGGGACGGCGTTGTCGTCGCCGATGTGGCCGAGCGCGCGGATAGAGCGGGCGCGGACTCGCTTGTCGCCGTGGTCGAGACAGGCGACCAGCTGCTCGGTCGCGGGCGCGACGGCCTCGGGGTCGGCGGCGGCGAGTTCTGCGAGCGTGTCGACGGCGGCGGCGACGACCGTCGCGTCGACGTGGTCGAGTAGCGCCCGCAGTTCGGTGACGTGGTCGACGAGCGCGGACGGCTCGGCCTCGGCGACGGCGACGAGGACATCGGACAGCGTCGCCTGGGCGTGGATCTCCATGCTGTTTTCCTCCTCTTCGTGCTCGAGGATTGTCTGGCGGGCGTCCTCGTCGTCGGTGATGTCGACGACGCCGCTGGCCTCGAAGGCGGCCGACTGGTCCCTGAGGACGGCGATGATCCGGTCGATATCGTCGGCAGCCGCCTGGGGGTGGTCGACGACGACATCACCCAGCGCCTGGGCGCCCAGCAGCATGACGGCGTTCACGTCGCTCTCGGCGAGCGAAACCAGGTCGGAGCCGTACTCGGCGAGTTCCTCGGGGTACTGTTCGGCCATCCCGACGACGACGGTCCCGGCCTGCTGGGCGACCGACGACCGCTCGTCGTCGGCCAGCGCGGCGAGGTCACCCGCCAGCGGCCGGACGGTCTCGGCGTTCTCCATGAAGACCTGCTTGCACGTCTGTGCGGCGTGGCGGCGGTCGATCGGGTTGTCCGACGACAGCGCCGAGCGCAGTTCCGTCCGCTGGGCCTCTGTGAGTTCCCCAGACTCAGGGTCGATGTCCCCTATCGGCGCCGACGAGTATTCACTCATTGGCACGTGTATCGGCGCCGCCTCTCAAATACGTGTGGATCTGTCCCTTGATCGTCCGGCGACCGCCCCCGTTTCCGCCCGCGCTCGGCAGCAGGTCGCGTCGGTCGTGACCGCCCCGACGCCCGCCCTCGGCGGCGACCGTGGTGGCCCGCCTTCGACAGATTCGACTGAACGTCCGACCAAATTATTTATCAAGTGGGCGAACGTCGTTCGACGGTATGGGAACAGACAGCTCGAACCGGCCGGCGTATCGCCGCCCGGAGCTACCGGTGTCGCAGCGAGTCGCGGACCTGATCGACAGGATGACCGTCGAGGAGAAGGTCGCCCAGCTCGAGTCGGTCCCGCCGCGCTGGATGGACGTCGAGGACGAGAGCGAGATGACGGTCAAGCTCCAGCTCCTCGACGAGGACGGCGATATCAACGAGGACAACGCCCGCGAGTTGCTGAGCGACAGCATCGGCCACCTCACTCGGATGGGCGGCGGTGGCAGTCTCGAACCCGAGACCGCCGCCCGTGTCACCGAGCGCGTCCAGGAGATCGCCATGGAGGAGTCCCGCTTCGACATCGCGGCGGTCCCCCACGAGGAGTGTCTCTCCGGATACATGGGTCCGAAGGGCACGACTTACCCCCAGGGCATGGGGATTGCGAGTACCTGGGATCCGGACGCAGTCGAGGGGATGTCCACCCAGATCCGCGAGCAGCTGCGCGCGATCGGCACCCACCACGCGCTCTCGCCGCTGTTCGACGTGGCGCGTGATCCGCGCTGGGGCCGCGTCGAGGAGACCTTCGGCGAGGACCCCTATCTCGTCGCCCGGATGGGGTCGGCGTTCGTCGACGGCCTCCAGGGTGACGACCCCGAGGAGGGCATCTCGGCGACGCTGAAACACTTCGCCGGCCACGCCATCAGTGAAGGTGGCAAGAACCGCTCGACCGTCCAGATCGGCGAACGGGAGTTCCGGGAAGTCCATTTGTTCCCCTTCGAGGCAGCCGTCAAGGAGACCGACGCCGACTCGGTGATGAACGCCTACCACGACGTCGACGGCGTCCCCTGTACCGCCGACGAGTGGCTCCTGACCGAGGTCCTGCGCGAAGAGTGGGGCTTTGACGGCAACATCGTCTCCGACTACTTCAGCGTCCGGCTGCTGAAGGACGAACACCAGGTCGCCCCCACCTACTACGACGCCGCGATCCAGGCCCTCGAGGCCGGTCTCGACGTCGAACTCCCCCAGATCAAGGCCTACCAGCACCTCCCCGAGGCCGTCGAGAACGGCGACATCGCCGAAGAGACGATCGACACCGCCGTCCGACGCGTCCTCAAGCAGAAGATCGAGAAGGGACTCATCGGCGACACCGGTGTCGAGCCCGATCGCGTCGAGGAGGCCTTCGGTCCGGAGAAGAACCGTGACTACGCGCGCAAGCTCGCCCGCGAGTCGATCACGCTGCTGAAAAACGACGATGATTTGCTCCCGCTTTCCGGCGAGGAATCCGTCGCCGTGCTCGGGCCGAAGGCCGACGCGCCGTCCGGGCAGCTCGGCGACTACGCCTACGCCGCCCACTACCCCGAGGCGGAGGTCAACCGCGAGATCGTCACGCCCCTGGACGCACTCCAGGACCGTCTCGGCGACGACGTCGAGTACGTCGAGGGCTGTACGACGACCGGCCCGGAGACCGACGACATCGAGTCGGCCGCCGCAGCCGCCGAAGACGCCGACGTCGCCGTCGCGTTCGTCGGCACGCGCTCGGCAATCGCGCTGAGTGACGACGACGAGGGGCTCGAGCAAGTCCCTGACCTCCCCACGAGCGGTGAGGGTGCGGACGTCACCGACCTCGAACTGCCGGGCGTCCAGCAGGAACTCGTCGAGGCGGTCAACGGGACCGACACGCCGCTGGTGGTCGTCCAGGTCAGCGGCAAGCCCCACTCCATCGAGTGGATCGACGGGCACGTCCCCGCCGTGCTCCACGCCTGGCTGCCGGGCGAGGAGGGCGGCAACGGGATCGCGGACGTCCTGCTCGGCGAGCACAGCCCGAGCGGTCGACTGCCGATCTCGATCCCGAAGGACGTGGGTCAGCTGCCGGTCTACTACGCCCGTCGGCCCAACAGCCGCAACGAACGCCACGTCTACGTCGACGAGGACCCGCTGTACCCGTTCGGTCACGGCCTCTCCTACACCGACTTCGAGTACAGCGACGTCTCCCTCGCGAGCGAGGAAATCGCCACCACGGGTACCGTCGAGGCGAGCGTCACCGTCGAGAACACCGGCGACGTCGCCGGTCACGAGGTCGTTCAGGTCTACTCCCACCAGCGCTGGCCCTCCCAGGCCCGCCCGGTCCAGGAACTCCGCGCCTTCGAGCGCGTCCACCTCGAACCCGGCGAGTCTGCGACGATCTCCTTCGAGATCTCGGCGACGCAACTCGCCTTCCACGACCGTGACATGAACCTGGTCGTCGAACCCGGCGAGTACGAACTCCGCGTCGGTTCGTCCGCGGCCGACATCGAGTCGACCGCCGACTTCGAGATCGTGGGCGAACCCCGCGAACTCGCCCGGAGTGCCCGCGCGTACTTCAGCGAAACCGAGGTCGAGTAACGCGACTCGGTCTTTCCATCGAGACGCTCTTTCTCGCAGAAGTTAAACCGATGCCACCCGAACGTTCGGGTATGAGCGATCAGGAGCGCACTGATCTCCGTATGCCAGAGGAGGACGAGGTCTTCGCCATCGTTACCGACATGTTGGGGGCGAATCGCGTGCAGGTACGGTGTATGGACGGCGTCGAGCGGACGGCCCGGATCCCGGGCAAGATGCAAAAGCGCATCTGGATCCGCGAGGACGACGTCGTGCTGATCGAGCCCTGGGACTGGCAGGACGAGAAGGCCGACATCACCTGGCGCTACGAGAAACAGGAAGCCGATCAACTTCGCGAGGAGGGTCACATTCAGGAATCGTGACGGGCCAGACATGACGGTGGTAGTCCCACCGATCGACGGCGTGAAAGTTTCCGCCTCCACCAGCACTGTTTTCGCGGGGTACCAATGACCGAGTTCGGCCTGATCGACGACGAGGGTGCCGAACTGCCGGGCGACGAGTTCGAGGAGATCGATGTCGAAGACACCGAGGCCGACCGGATCGCCCGCCGGCGCGACCGCGAGTTCAGCGAGTTCCGCAAGCGTATCAAGAACACCGAGCAGTTCAAGGTCGAGGCCTCGGTCTTCGACGACGCGACCTTCGCCGCGCTGTACAAACTCGTCCAGGACGGCTACATCGAGGCCTTCGGGGCCCCGATTTCGACTGGAAAAGAAGCTAACGTCTACACGGCGCTCTCCGGATCCCAGTCGCGGAGCGCACCGGACGAGTCGAGTAGTCCGGACCGCCGATCCGCGGACAGTAGAGCAGCGGAACCGCGAGACGACGGCGGCAGGGGTTCGAAAGGTGGTCACGAGGTCGCGGTCAAGGTCTACCGGATCAACGCCAGCGACTTCAAGGACATGCGGGGGTATCTCGACGGCGACCCGCGCTTCGAGGGGATCGGATCGGACAAGAAGAAGGTCGTCACCGCCTGGGTCCGCAAGGAGTTCGCCAACCTGAAGCGCGCCCAGCAGGCCGGCGTTCGGGTCCCCAACCCGATCGCCGTCGAGCGCAACGTCCTCGTGATGGAGTACATCGCGACCGAGGCGGAGGGACGGGCCAAACGACTCAACGAAGTCCACATCGAGAATCCCGAGACGGCCTTCGAGGTGCTTCGGGAGTACATGCGCCGGCTCCACGCCGCCGGCCTGGTGCACGGTGACCTCTCGGAGTACAACGTCGTCTTCCACGAGGGGGAACTCGTCGTGATCGACCTCGGCCAGGCAGTAACGGTCCACTCGCCGAACGCCGAGGACTTCCTCCGACGGGACTGTCAGAACGTGGCGAACTTCTTCGCCGGGCAGGGGGTCGAGGTGACGGCTGATGCGCTGTACGACTACGTTACTGACGATGAGCAGCAAGATGACGGTTCGTCCACAGCGTCGCAGGACATCTAGCGTTGGGATCCACCGTACGGAAGCAAATTCGAAATTTGCCCTCGGGCTGGTTGTTGTTCACCCGTGGACGGATAACTGTACGTCAGTATCGTATTGAACGCACGCAGTCACCGTCCGGTCTACAAATTGGGTACAACGATCTCTTCGAGACGGATTTCGGGATTCCGTTTGTGAACTACTGCAGCAACTATCACTCGTATGTCTATGCCGTAACTAAAATCATTCAGTCAATACAGTGATATAGAAAATATTATATTGTAGGTGAATATCTTTCTTGGTTATGGGGGATAAATGCACTTCCCGGGGGGAGCGGTAGTCTTCGCAGTATTGATCGCCGCATCGATGGTCGTCTCGCCTGTACTGGCAAGCGACCCGGCCGCAACAAATATCTCGGAGCATCAGTCATTCGATTCACTTTCTGACTCAGTGAGGGACGCTGACGGTGCGTTCACAGGGACGGAATACACCTTAAGAGGCGAAAAGTACGGAAAAAGTAACGGGAACGGAAACGGCGGGTCTCCAGGTAATGGTGGGCCTCCAGGGAAGTCTGGGAACGACTTCACCGGGCCGGACAGTAATGTAACGATTCCATCATATATCGAGAATGCGACTGTCCAGAATCTCGAGATGCTGTCTTCGCTGGAACAACGGGCCTGGGTTCTGGCACAACTCGAAGATGTCGACCCGACGAACCGAAAGGAAGACCGACGATTGACGGACGCATTCAAGTCGATAAACGAGTCAGTGCGTTCCTATGTCGATTGGTCCAGAGTCGAAGCGTCCGACCTGTTCGGTTCAGATCGTTCGGCACTGCAAGCACTCCGGCACGTCGGGGCCGATTCGACCGTGTCCAACGCCACTACTGCACTCGTCTTGTCCGATCGGTCACTGGCAACACAGTCGATCGCAGACGCTGAGCACGTCTTCGAGGAGTTTGAGGACGAAATCGAGACACCGGGACAGCGACGGAAGGCGGAACGACAGATCGAAAACGCAAAGCGTGCGCTGGATCGCGGAGATGAGCGACGTTCCGACGAGAAACACGGACACAATCGGGATCGACAGGCGATCAAGCACTACGAACAGGCCTGGAAACACGCACAAAAGGCGATCGAAGCCGTCGATAGCGAGGTCGGTCTGTCGTTGTCCGTTTCGACCGGACAGCACGAACCCGGAAACGAGACGATCACGTATCCGGTCAGTGGGACGATCTCGGCACCGTCCGCAACGGTCGAATCTGTCGAGATTTACGTCGATGGCGAGCGCCATAAGACCGTCAATGTCTCGACCTCGATGATGCCTGGCATTCCCGAGCGCTTCGAGACGGAACTCGAACTGGCGACGACGGAGGCAACGGTCACCGTGGTAGCGAGGGACGAATCCAGTGGCGAAGAAGTGTCCGAGACGATCACTCTCGACGCACCTGGATTCGCCGATGAAGTGTACGACATCGAACTCACGGATCCCGAAAGTGGCGCGGAAATAACTGTCACCGGTGAGGGAATCGTCAAAAGCGATTTCGTGGTCGATCCCGTCCCGGCTGAGGAAAATCGTTCGTTCTATGCTGGTCCGTTCATCCACATCCGGAACTTCTCCGATTTCGAGAGCGCGACTGTCGAGATGCCACTTGACGACGATGTCGATCCGTCCGACGGAAACCTCTCGGTGTACAAGTGGGATCAACACGACGAGAAGCCCTGGCACGCAGTCCAGACTGACGTTCACGTCGAGAACGGGACGGCCGTCGCGACGGTGGATTCGTTCTCGTATTTTTCGGTGTTCTGGGTGGAGAACTGGAACGACGCCATGACTGATACGATAAACCTCGCTGAGCACCCGGAATACGTCGCTGACGAATCCGAGGGGTCGATAGAACCGATCGATCTCGCGTTTGTCATCGACGAGAGCGGGAGTATGGGTGGTACTCGCATTCAGGACGCCAAAGCCTCAGCCAAGCGCTTCGTCGGCGGTCTCTACGAGGAGGATCGGGCCGCACTCGTCAGCTTCTCGAACGGTGCGCCACTCGAACAATCGCTGACGACCGATCACGGGGCAGTAAATGAAAGTATCGATAGATTGAACGCTGGCGGCGGGACCAACACCGGTGCAGGTCTCCAGACAGCGGTCGACGAACTTACCAGAAATGCTGAGAGCGACACCCAGGAGATCATCTTGTTGGCGGACGGCGGAACGAACGCAGGACCAAATCCAGTCGAGATTGCACAGCAAGCCGACGACGAAGGGATAACTATCAACACGATCGGCATGGGAACCGGCATCAACGCCCAAGAACTGACGAGTATCGCCGACGCGACCGGCGGCCAGTTCTACCAGGTCGAAGATTCCTCAGAACTCCCGGAAGTCTTCGATCGGATCGAGCAAAACCGGGTTTCGCTGGTCGATAGCGACGAAGACGGCATTCCGGACGCAGTCGAAGAGATATCTCTCCCGATGTCAGTCGGCAGTCCACCGATGGTTGGACTCCCCGTCGGTCTCGATCCGGACGACGACCACACCGCGAACGTTCGCTTACCTGACGGCGAAATCACCGACTTCCAGTGGGTGACCTACGAGGAAAACGGCGATACGATGATCACCGCTCAGATGGTCGACGCGAGTGTCCATCCCGGGAGTGGCGAACCGGTTCGGAAAGAATACCTCAAGATTGGGTTCTTCTTACCGACTAAAGCCGATGCTGAAACCGAAGATCCTGTGTCTGAGCTACAGCTCAGCTACAATCACGACGAGCCGGCGTACGCTATTGCGGCCGATAAAGATGACACCCCGAGTGAGCGGATGCGACACGACTGGCCGATATTTGCTTCGGACCCGTCGTGGCTTCCTGAAGACAATGTTGACTCCGATAAGTACCATATGAAACTGGATTTGACGGTCGTCGCACAGTACACTCACGATGTGAAAACCGAGGAACTTCCGGATAGCTTCGAAGTCGGCTTCTCAAAAAGCAGCATGCACGTCTATGATCAGACGAAGGAATTCGAATTCAACGATGATTATACTGCGGAAGAGTTGATAATTGCTGCACCAGAGCCAAATGGAAATATAGATCTAACGAAAGCTGCCTACTCGGATATGGGACGGTCAGAGTTTACGATCGATTTAACTGACACAGCGGTAGATCGTGAAGAGATAATTCGGTCTGAATACCCTTATGCATATGATACAAACCTTGCAGAACGGTACGAGAAAGTCTACAACAACGCAATGGATATCTTCCAAGATAGTATGATTGCCGCTGCCTCTTTCACGACTGGTTCGATCCCATTTGGCAAAACCAAGTCAGCGGCCACGATGACTCAAAAAGGATTGATTACGGCGATAGATAAATCGAATAAAATATTTAAAGTAGTTGATGGGGGAGAACAGACTGGCTATAACGATATGCAATCAGATATTTACGATGAGTTTGATGTGCAGGATGACTCGGTTGTAGTAACTACCGGTCCTGTTCTAATGGTCGACCTTTCCGATCAGGATGAAAAATTGGAAGATTAAATGCATATGAAACGTCGAACAATCGTGATCGCGGTAGGTATCATCGGTCTCCTCACGCTTCTCACAGCAGGGGCCGTTGCGGTACTGGTGCTGCCATCTTCACCGGATGGCCCCGATGCGCAAGGTCAATTTGAGACCGATACTGCGGTCGCTTACAAATCATCAGGCTCCATCACGCATGATGGGAAGACATTCATCAGCACTGAGGGGGCAGTGGGGTCGAACGGGACTGTTTACCTACAGGCCTTTTGGAATGAAACAAATGAACCGGAATTGACTCGAGAATTGTATCAGGAGAACGGAATATTATATGTTCGATTGACGATAAATAATTCCTCTGTTAATACTACTCAACAGCGGATCACCCACTCGGATATCGTAGAGAGCCACCAAGACAGCTACGGCACTGTAATTATCGACCAGAGCGAAACGAACGGGACTCTTAGGACACTACTTCGGACTGTTGCCCCTCAAAAAGACGCCGCAAAGCAAATCCAGAGCAACAATGATCTGATAGTGGAAAACTTGGAATTTACTGACTACGACAAGGTTGGTGATCAGCAATTTAAACCTCAGAATGGGTGGTACGAACTCGGCCGTCAATATCGCGTAACGAATGGCAGTGGTACCATTCAGATGGAACCCACCAGTAACGTCGTGATGGAGGCCGATGTCAGTTTCCGTCGGACATATACGAATAGCTGGGCTGGCTATTTTTTTGATCCTGGAACGTCAGTCCGACAAGAGATCAACTACGAGTACCAACCTGGTTCGGTGGACATCGAGACACCAGACTGGGTGAAAGAGGTCAAAAACAATTCAGACTGAATCAGGCGATGTCATATCATCTGGAACCGCGACTATAGAGCTTCAAGGAGAAGTCACTTGGGAAAATGAGAGAATACGTGACGGTCATTCCAGGATTTGCCGCCATCATAGTCGGCGTACTGGCTATCAGTGCTGTAGTCGTGACGACCGGACCAGACACACTGGATCCACCAGCAGTCAATACGAGCGCAGACGCCAACCAACTCCTTGCGGAGGCTTTCACTCGTCTGCAATCCAACGATCATGAGCTTACGAGGACATTCCACAACGAGAATTCAGCAGTCTACTACGTTGAATACTATGCAATATCATATAGTGAGAAACGCAAAATAATTGGATTACGTGACGAAGGTGAGCTGAATCCATCGAAATACTTCAATGATGGAACACTGTGGGTATCCGATGTGCGGGGCAATTGGGAGATCGATAGTCAACTGGACTGGGGATCAAGTCCAAACATTGTTGACCCCGTCCTAACGAAACCAGAAGCCTACAACGGAACAAATGCGTCAGTGGTCAAACGCGCAAATGAACGTATCACTATCGAATTGCGGAATGTCGAGGAGCTGAACGTACAAAACCATCCGTACAATGACAATAGTTCGAAATGGACGTTGCTGATTGATGCCAATACCGGTAATATCAACCAGTTGAATGCCACCTACGACGACGAAAACGGCGGAAAACTTTCTCATCTCCGCTACGAATACGAATACGATATCACCGTCGACCGACCAGCGGGCCTTCCCTTCAGCGTCGAAGAATTCTACTATCGGTTCCTTGCGATGGACCTTTCCGAGCAACTCGGATTGGTTGGTAGTCTCCTATTGGTTATCTTCGGCTCTGTCGTTCTCTATCTAGAGTATCCGCTCCATCGGAAACTACGGTGAATCCCTCCATGATCGGGGGTCTCGAATGAAGGTGAGGGAAGTTCCTATGTGCTCGCCTGTCGAACACCTCGTATGGACGAGCGTCCCCTCGGGAACGGTCCGACAGGTGATTCGGCCGTCGAAGCAGCCTTCTCGCTGTTGGCCGACGAGACGCGCCTCTCGATCCTCCGGGAACTGTACGAGGCCGACCAGCCACTCTCGTTTTCGACACTCCGTGAGCGCGTCGGTGTCAGGGACAGCGGCCAGTTCAACTATCACCTCGGGAAACTCACAGACCAGTTCGTCGATCACGGGGAGTCGGGATACGAACTGAACAATGCCGGCGTTCGGATACTGGGTGCTGTTTTCGCTGGCTCTTACGACGGCGACGTCACGATCGAACCCGTCCCGATCGACGACCCGTGCCCGCTGTGTGACGGCTCACTCCAGGCTGTCTACGACCGAGACCACTTCGAAATCACGTGTCGGGACTGTGAGACACACCTCGTCGGCTATCCCGCACCGCCCGGCATCCTCCGGGGGCGTGAGCGGTCGGAACTCCCGGACGTGTTCTCCCGGTACGCACGACGGGTCCTCGAACAGATCGCCGACGGGTTCTGTCCGTTCTGTCTCGGCCCGACCGAGCCAGAGCTCGGTGCCGACGCGCCCGTCGGCGTGGGAATAATCTACACGTGTCGCCACTGTGGCGTCGAAATGACCATGGACGCGTCGATATCGTTGCTCGGGGACCCGGAAGCCACCACGTTCCTCCGCGAGCACGGCCTGGCGATCGACGAAGCCCCGCTGTGGAATCTCGGGCCGCTTTTCGACGCCGAGGAACGCGTTATCGAGGACGTCTCCGACCCCGCGGCCATCGCGTTCGCCGTCGAGTCCGACGGCAGGACGCTCACTATCCGTCTCGACGACGAGTTTTCGGTCCTCGAAACCCGGCAGGACTGACATCCTGATGGCCGGTGGTTCAGCCGACACCGGCGTATCGCCGACGTCACTGCCGGGTGGCGGTCGTGGGACGATCGTCTCCGGTGCATCGAGAGTCCCGGCACGCGGATTGGTCAACCGCCACATATAACTGTCGTCTTACATAATTGCCGGGCGATGGACTCACTCGAGATCACGCTCCGCCTAGTAGCGGGTGTGGCCCTCATCCTGACGAACGGCTTCTTCGTCGCGATCGAGTTCGCCCTGACGCGTGCCCGCCAGTACACGGAGGCGGAGTTCGTCGGCGACGGCTCGAACGCCGGCCTCCAGCGCGCCTGGGAAATGACGCAGGACCTGGAACTCTACCTGACGACCTGCCAGGTCGGGATCACCGCGTCCAGTATCGCGGTCGGAATCGTCGCCGAGCCGGCGCTGGCGGCGATCTTCGAGCCGCTCTTTCACAACACGGTGCTCGCCTCGATCGGGTCCGGTGCGATCCTGGCTTTCCTGCTCATCAATCTCGTCCACCTGACCCACGGCGAGCAGACGCCGACGTACCTCGGCGTCGAGCGCTCTCGGTGGGTCTCGAAATACGGCGCGAGACCCCTGTACTGGTTTCACTTCGCGATCTCACCGATCATCTCGCTCGGCGACGGCGTCGCGAAACTCACACTGAAGCTCTTCGGCGTCGAGATGACCGGTGCGTGGCTCGAGACGGAGGAAGACGTGATCGAAACTCGTGGTGACCTCCGGAATCGCGTCGGCTCGGCGCTCGAAGAGGGTGGTCTCAACCAGGAGCGCCGCGAGGAAGTCATGAACGCCCTGGCGATCGGCGAGCAACCGATCCGGGAGGTCATGGTCGACGCCGAGGAGATCGTCGCCCTCTCGACGGCCGTCGACCCCGCCGAGAACTTCCGCCTGATGGAGGAACACCCACACACCCGCTATCCGCTGATCGGCGACGAGCTGACCGACTTCGAGGGGATCGTCTACCTCCCCTCGCTGTCGCGATATCGCGAAGAACTCGCTGACGGCGAGGTCGAGTTCGCAGAACTCGCCGCGCCGCCGATGACGCTCTCGCCTGACGTCGACGTCAGCGACGCTGTCGACCAGTTCCAGGCCGAAAACCAGGAACTCGCGCTGGTCATCGAGGACGGCGAGGTCGTCGGGATGGTCACGGTGACGGACTTACTGGAGTCGGTGATGGGCGACGTCGAGGACCCGATCGACACGCAATACCTCACAGGGCCCGACGACAGGTGAATCGTCGCCGGAAGATCGCGCCCCACTGGCCTCGTCACAGTCGAATCGTCGCCGGACGGTCCGGAAATGCTTTCTCGACGGCGACGCTCAGTCTGGCTGCATCGTTCTGTGTAGTCCTCTCCATCGGTCAATAGGTCACTATAGCTCTCCTAGAAGGATCTTTGAGAGAGCCACGGTGTTCTCCCCTCAGGCGACGATCCATGAACCGACGACCGACTCTCCCGTCTGGCCCCGAGCAGACACGCAAATCCCTGCCATGACGGCGATCACTCACCCGACGATCGAGGCCGCACTCGCGGAGATCGACGCGGAACGCGAGATCCTCGCGACCGAACGCGAGGCGTTTCGATCTCTGATACGGCGCGTCAGCGAAGTCACCGTCGAGGCGCCACAGACGACGGCCGTGGGCACCGCCGTGACAGCCACGACGCCGATCCAGGCCGCCTCCTCGAGTCTGCCCGAGATCCGGACGGCCTATCGCGAGACGGTCATGGCCGTCCCCCACTACGAGTCCGAATACGGCGAATCGCTCGGGGAGAACCTCACCGTCGAAGTCGGCGCGTCGCTGGCCGAACAAATCCTTGAGGGCGATGCCCTCACCCGACCAGTCTATGACGCCTTCCTCGGGGCGGTCAGACAGGCGATGGACGAACGCCGACGCGTCAACCAGTACGTCGAACGCGAACGGGACAGTCTCCAGGGGTTCGACGCGTCACTTACCGAGATCGAATCGGCAGTAGTCGAGGCCGGGGCGGAACTCACGTCGGCGTCGGGAACGCGATCGCTCTCCCGTATCGACGGCAGGCTGGCGACGCTTCAATCGCGCTGTGAGGACCTCGCGAGCGACCGTCAGCAACGCGTCCACGACCGTCCTGAGACGACGTTCGACCGGATCGACGGACTTGGCGTGTTCGAATATCTTTACGCCGACCTCGAGACGGCGACGCCGGCCCTCTCTGCGATCGCGTCCTGTCTGGGGACGATCCGGGACCATCGACGACGCTGCCTGCGTTGATTCCTGGTCGGGCTCGTCCGTTCAATCGTCGACTGTCAGTGGCATCGACGCCAGCCGCGCCGCGCCCATCGAGGTAAGGCCACGGGCCGTCGTCGAGTCACGCGCTCGTCGATCGTGGGCGAGTTCGAGCCCGTCGACGTCCGCGACCGGGACCAGCCGCACGTCGGTCCCTCCCGGCGTGACGTCGAGAAGGAGATACGACTGCGGGAACGAGCACGTCGTCGGCGTCGCGATCTCGCGCACCCCGTGATCCACGCCGGTGAGCGGCAGGTGAAAGTGGCCGGTAAGGACGAGCGCCGCGTCGCCGTCGGCGAGGACGTCGACGAACGCTTCCGTCTCGCGCATCGTCGGCGGGATCGCCATGTCGTCGACGACGCGATCGCGGTGGCGACGAAGCTGATCAGTCACCGAGGCGAGGTTGTGATGGACCACGACCAGCGGGTCGTCGGTCCGCCGTAGCTTCCCCGCGAGCCACTCGCGCTGGTCGGCGTCGACGTGGCCGTCGTGGGTGTCGAAGAGGTGATCGGCGCTCCCGGCGGAGTTCAGCCCGAGCACGTCCAGCCCGCCCATCTCTTCGTGGAAGGGATAGGAGCCGGGACCGAACCGGTCGGCGAAGTCCGGGACGGCAATCGCGTCGTGGTCGTCGCCGTCTTTCGGGACGTCGTGGTTTCCGGGAACGGCGTAGACGGGCACGTCAAGTGCGTCGAGGGCGTCCGCGACCGCGTCGGCGTTCCAGGGTTCGCCGTCCTTCGTGAGATCACCCGGCGAAAGCACGGCGTCGACGTCCCGGCTCGCGATGTCCTCGATCGCGGCTGTGAAGTGATCGAGAGAGTGTTCGAACAGCTTCGAGGTGCCCTCGGCACGCGTCGAGACGTGCGGGTCGGCGATCGCCGCCAGCCGAACGGGTTCCGGCGCGCTCGGACGGTCGAGACGCGCCATCAGCGTCCCCGGCTTCTCGCCAGGTACCCCGTTTCCTGAACGATATGCGTCGCCAGTCATCGCTCCTCCGGGAAGAAATGCGTCGGGTCCTCGTGGCGAAACGTCGCCAGGTGGGTTCCATCGAGCAGGCGAACGTGCGACCGGAGTTCACCACGTTCGCGTGCCGCGTCGGCGAGTTCAGCAACCTGATCGAGAGCGACGACCCCGGCGAGGACGACTCCCCGCTCGGTCTCCTCGTCCCGGAGTCGCGTGACGAGGTACAGGTCGCCGCCGGCGACGGTTCTGAACACATCGTAGCGATCGAACGATCCGCCCTCGACGAGTGCCGGGAGCGTCTCCCCGACGCTGTCGGGGACAGTGTACACCAGCCCCGCGTGGGCCGCGGAGTCACCTGGTTCGATCGCCGCGACGTGGTCCGCTTGGACCTGAGACACGTCCCATCCGTCCGCTCGCAACCCAGCGGCCAACGCCGCGGCCTCTTCGCGAACCTGCTCCCAGACCGTCTTTTCAGTGCCTGTCGTTGCTGACATCGTCTCACTTTTCGATCATATGTGTAAATATCTGCCGGAAATTCAGCTTCTATATTCCGCTATATAGGCTTATAGACCGGAAAATCACGCTATTACTCGAATGTAACACTATTACCAAATCCCTTATGTTTAGGGGCTAAACTGGTGGCTGATGCCACGTGACACGACCCGCCGTGGGTTTTTGATTGCCGCCGGCGCGGGCGCAGTGACTGCCGTCGCCGGCTGTGGCGGAGACAGCGAACCGACCGAGCAGGACACGCCGGCCCAGAACGATCCCGGAGACGAATCGGCCGAGGAGACGTCGGAACCGGCCGAGGAGACGTCGGAACCGGCCGACGAGACGGACGACTCGACCGAGGAAACCACCGCCGACGCCGGCGGTGGAACACTCCGGATGATGGCGGACGGCTCGGTCCAGACCCTCGACCCGATCAACGCGAAGGGGTCCGGGGCAGGTTACAACCAGTACAATCAACAGCTCATGTACTTCCCGGACGGCCACTATCCGCCCGAACCCGCGCTCGCGACGGGATACGAGGTCTCCGAGGACGGCCTCACCTACACGTTCGACCTCCGTGAGGACGTCACCTTCCACGACGGCAGTGAGTTCACCGCCGAGGACGTCGTCTACTCCTACCGGCGGCTCGCCGAGTCCGAGAATTCCCGGAACCAGGACGACATCATCGGCGAGACGCTGACGATCGACCACGAGAAGGACGCGACGCGCTCGGAACCCACCGACGAGGAGACCCTCGACGACGTGGTCCCAGGGAGTCTCGCTGTCGAGGCGGTCGACGACTACACCGTCGAGATGACGCTCGCCTCTCCCTTCGAGTACACGCTCTTCCAGATCGCGGGCGGTGCCTTCGCCATCATCCCGGCGGGGTCCGTCGGCGACATCGAGGGCTACGACGGCGAGTACGACTACAACGAGTTCTTCAGTACGGCGGGTGACGGCCCCGCCTTCGCCGGGGCGGGCCCCTTCGAAGTCGACTCCTGGGAGAAAGGCAGCCAGATCACCCTCTCGTCGTTCGAGGACTTCTACGGCGGCGAACCCGACCTCGACGCGATCACGTTCACCGTCGTCTCGAGCGGGAACACGCGCCTCCAGCGGTTCCGGAACGGGAACGCCGACATCCTCGAGAGCGTCCCGACGGCCTCGTTCAACCCCTCCCGCGTCTCGATCGACACCGAGGAGGGCAACCGATCGCTCGGGTCCTACACCCTCGATGACGGGACCGAGGTCAACTACGGCGAGATCCCGGCACTCACGACGGAGTACATCGTCTTCAACACCCTGGAGGTCCCGCTCGCGGTCAGACGCGCGTTCGCGTACGCGATGAACCAGCACGACATCGCCGAGAACGTCTACAAGGGGATGGGTAAGCCGGCCTATCACATCGTCCCGCCGGCGGCCTATCCGACTTTCGAGGACGGCCAGTCCGGCGAGGCCTCTTACGACCGACACGCCGAGAACGGCTACGAGGCAAACACCGACTTCGCCGCCGACGGTTACCCCTACGGTTACGACGACACGCAACTCGACGAGGCCCGTGCAGTCATGGAGGAGGCGGGCTACGGCACGGGCAACCGCTACGAGGTCACCGCGACGACGATCACGGGCGACAGCGGGTATCAGCGCGTTTTCACCCGGCTCCAGCGGAAACTCCGGTCGGCCTACATCGATATGGAGATCGAGGAGGCGGAGTTCGGGACGATCATCAGTCGCGCCATCTCCGGGGACATGGAAGTGTTCGGTCTCGGTGACGGCATGGAGTACCCCGGCCCGCAGAACTTCCTCCGGTTCCTCCACGGCCAGAACCCCTCGGGCCAGTTCACCCGGTGGGGGGCCGAGGGCAGCTACGCGACAGAACAATACCGCCAGACTGCACGGGAGGCCTGGGACGAGAACTACGCCGCCGAGGGGACGACCCGGGAGGACCACAACGAGGCCTTCCAGACCGTCGAGGAGATGAACTGGGCGTCCGTCCAGGAACTCCCCTTCCTCCACCCGATAAGTCAGCGCTTCTGGCACGACGACGTCGACGTCGAGATGTACGGCGTCATGGAGAACCAGGCCTTCGACGATACCACACTACAGCGCTGATGGGGACCACTTCGAGCGACGCACTGCCTGGACCTATGCATTCGAAACCCATTGTGGACCCGGTCGATCGCGCTCGGACGGCCCGACGAGGTGAGTGCCGGTGAGCAGACTCGGCTATCTTGCCAAACGTCTCGCGATGGCGATCCCGGTCGTCTGGCTCGGGACGACGATCACGTGGTTCGCCATCTTCATGGGGCCGATCGACCCGGCCAGCCGGTTGCTCAGCGAGGGACAGACCCGCAACCCGGCCGCCTACGAGGCCGCCCAAACCCAACTCGGGCTGAACCAGCCGCCACTCCAGCACTACGTCGACTGGATGACGAACCTGCTCACCTTCGACCTGGGCCAGACATGGCTGCTGTACGAAGGTTCGAACGTCAACGCGCTCATTCTGGACTTCCTCCCGCGGACGCTGTGGCTCGGCCTGTGGTCGGTCCTGATCGCCGTGGCGATCGGCGTGCCGCTCGGATTCTACGCCGGGCTGCACTCGAACTCGCTGTCGGATTACCTGGCCTCCTTCGGCGGGATCGTCTGGCGGGCGATGCCGAACTTCTGGCTCGCGATCATGCTGCTCGCCGTCCTGAGTGTCTCGCCGACGCTGCTGGGATTCACCTTCGAGTGGGAATCCGTTTTCGTCCCGATCGACGCGGTATCGGGGAGCCCGGACATGTCCCGGATCGGGACGATCGATGGCTTCCTGGCGGCGACAAAGAAGGTCCTGCCGGCGGCACTCGTGCTTGGTTCAGCATCGATGGGCAACGAGATGCGGATCGGCCGAACCGCGATGCTCGAAGTCCGCAACGAGGACTACATCGACTTCGCGAAGGCCAAGGGCGTCTCCGACCGCGTCCTGGTCTGGAAGCACATCTTCCGGAACGCGCTGGTTCCGCTGATCCCCATCATCACCAGCGAGGCCTTCCTGCTTATCGGCGGATCGGTGCTCGTCGAGACTGTCTTCGGCATCAACGGTATCGGCTACCTGTTCTATCAGGCGGCCATCCAGGGCGACCTCCCGCTCGTCGGGACGCTGATGTACGTCTTCATACTCATGACCGTCGGTATCAACCTCGTTCAGGACGTACTGTATACGATCATCGACCCCCGCGTCGGCCTGGAGGGGTCTTGACGTGTCCGACGTCACTCCCTTCGAGGATCGTCGGCTGTTCGGGACGCTCGGGATCGACGCCACGCTGTCGGCGTGGCTGCTCGTCGGCGTCGTCCTCTTCGCGCTTGAAGCGGGTGCGGTCGCGAACTTCCTGACCGGGCTGCTTGCGGACTTCGTGGGGGCGCTCCCGACGGCCGGCAGCGATGGGTCGCTACTCTCGGGTGCCACGGCGGCGTTCGACGCCGCCCAGGCCCAGTCGAACGCGATCCCCACGCTGCTCTCACGGGACGTCGTCCCCAACGCCGGTCACTGGAACGGCAAGCGGTGGGTCGGGACGTTCCTCGGACTGTCACCCGGGGTCTCCTGGGCGATCCGGACGGCGCTCGTCTACGCGTACGCGTTCGCGTGGGTCGTCTGGGCCGCGTTCGGCTACCGGTACTACCGCCGGGAGATCAGGGTCGCCGACTGGACGCCCCGCGACGACGTGATCGATCGATTCCGCACTCACAAGTGGGGGCTGTTCGGTGCGGTCGTCGTGTTCATGTTCGTCGTGATGGCGGTGTTCGCGCCGACGCTCGGCCCCACGACCGTCGAGCAGAACATGCGCAACTCCTACTCCTACGAGATCGACTACTGGAACGAGGAGACCGGCTCCGTCGAGTCGATCCTGGTCGGCGAGGCCAACGTCGACTCCCGGTCGACCGGCGACAGCTCGCGGGTGATGCCGATGACCTACGACGAGTACGGGCGGTTCCACCCGTTTGGCACGATGCCCAACGGCGGTGACCTGTTCACGTTCATCGTGGTTGGGTCACGGATCTCGCTGGTGATCGGGGTCCTCTCAGTCGGTTTGAGTGCGCTTCTTGCCGTTTCCCTTGCCCTGATCGCCGCCTACTACAAGGGGCGGGTCGACCTCGGAACGGTCCTGCTTTCGGACGGCGTGATGGCGATGCCCCAACTGCTCCTCCTGATCATGCTGACTACCGTCCTCGCTGACACGTGGATCGGTGACGTCTACAGCGGCGGGTTCGTCCTCGCGCTCATCTTCGCCTTCACCGGGTGGACGTACATGTGGCGGTCGATCCGTGGCCCCGCCCTGCAGATATCCGAGCGTGCCTGGATCGACGCCGCCCGGAGCTTCGGCCAGCGCCCCCGGACGATCATGCGCAAACACATGCTGCCGTACGTCACCGGCTACGTCCTGATCTACGGCTCGATGACGCTCGGCGGGGCGATCATCGCCATCGCCGGCCTCTCGTATCTCGGGCTCGGCGTCGCGCCGCCGACCCCCGAGTGGGGCCGGGCGATCCAGCTCGGCCAGGACTACGTCACCACCGGCTCCTGGCACATCTCGTTGATCCCGGGACTGCTCATCACGCTCGTCGTCACCGGATTCAACGCGCTCGGCGACGGCGTCCGTGACGCGATCGATCCCCAGTCCGACAGCGCGACCGGTGCGGCGGCCGGTCGGGGTGGTGGCGCGTGAGCCGCGCCGACGCTCCCGATCGCGCCGAGGTTGCCCCCCGATCCGGGCCTCGTGACGGGGAACCGCTGTTGTCCGTTCGGAACCTTCGAACCGTCTTCTACACCGAGCGAGAGACGATCCACGCCGTCGACGGGATCTCCTTCGACATTCACCCCGGCGAGACGGTCGGCCTCGTCGGCGAATCCGGGTCGGGCAAATCCGTGACGGCCCGGTCGATCCTCGGTCTCGTTGATGAACCCGGTGTCATCAAGGAGGGACAGATCCGGTTCAAGGGCGACGACCTGGTCGAGACCGGCTTCGAGGATCACCGCGGCGACATCGCGATCGTCTTCCAGGACCCTTCGAACGCGCTTAACCCGGTCTACACGGTCGGTAATCAGCTCAAAGAGGCCCTTTCGATTCACCAGGGGCTGACCGGCGAGGATGCGACCGAGCGGGCGATCGAACTCTTAGAAGCCGTCGGGATTCCCGACGCGCCGCGCCGGCTCGGGGAGTACCCCCACCAGTTCTCCGGCGGGATGGCCCAGCGCGCGGTCATCGCGATCGCGCTGGCGTGTGACCCCGACGTGCTGGTCTGTGACGAACCGACGACAGCTCTCGACGTCACCATCCAGGCGCAGATCCTCGACCTGCTGGCCGACCTCCAGGCCGAGGAGGACCTCGCGATCCTGTTCATCACCCACGACATGGGCGTCATCGAGGAGACGGCCAACCGGGTGAACGTGATCTACGCCGGCGAGATCGTCGAGCGCGCGCCGACTGGCCGTCTCTTCGCCGACCCGGAACACCCCTATACCGAAGCTCTGCTGGAGAGTATCCCCGGCCGGACGCCCCCGGAGAAGCGCCTGCCGACGATCGAGGGCGAGGTCCCGACGCCGACCGGGCCAGCCGACGCCTGCCGGTTCGCACCGCGATGCCCGAAGGCTGTCGAGGCGTGCCGGACTGCCGCGCCCGATCCCGTCGACGTCTCGGCCACCGCTGATCACACTGCCGCGTGCATATTTGCCGGCGATAGGGGCGACCAGTCCGGGGGTGCGAACGAATGACTGCCTCAGTCCACGACGGCAACTCGATGCCCGCATCGACGGCCGACGATCGCGACACCTTCCTGGAAATCCGCGATCTCGAGACACACTACACGGACGGGTCGCTGTTCGGTGCCGACCCACCGGTCCGGGCCGTCGACGGGGTCTCGCTGTCGATCCGGCGCGGCGAGACGCTCGGCCTGGTCGGCGAGAGCGGGTGTGGCAAGACCACGCTCGGACGCACGCTCGTCGGTCTGGAATCGGCGACTGCCGGCTCCGTCGTCGTCGACGGAACCGACGTGACAGAGCTCTCGGGGAGCGACCTCCGGGCGTGGCAGCGCCGCGTCGGCGTGGTGTTCCAGGACCCCCAGGAGAGTCTCAACGACCGCCTGACGGTCGGCGAGATCGTCGCCGAACCGCTGGGGGCTCACGACTGGGGTACCCCTGCCGACCGCGAGGACCGCGTCTTCACGCTGCTCGATCAGGTCGGGCTCCGGGAGGAGCACTTCTACCGGTACCCCCACCAGTTCTCCGGCGGCCAGCGCCAGCGCGTCGCCATCGCGCGGGCACTGGCCCTCGAACCCGAGTTCCTGATCCTCGACGAACCCGTCTCGGCGCTCGACGTCTCCGTCCAGGCCCGCGTGATCAACCTCCTCGAGGAACTCCAGGCCGAACTCGGGTTGACCTACCTTTTCATCGCTCACGACCTCTCGCTGGTCCGCCACATCGCCGACCGGGTCACCGTCATGTATCTCGGGAACGCCCTCGAAGTCGGCCGGACCCAGCAGGTCTTCGAGGACCCGGCCAATCCCTACACTCGGTCGCTTCTGTCGGCGATCCCCGGCTCCTCGAGTCCGGCCCCTGACGACCTCGATCGGATCACGCTCCGCGGGACGCCGCCGAACCCCCGGTACCCTCCTGAGGGGTGTCCGTTCGCGACGCGGTGCCCGGCGAAGATCTCACCTGGCGCACACGACGACCTCTCCGCCGACGCGCTCGGCGCGATCGAGACGTTCCGGGACGTCTTACGGGAGCGTACGCGGGCCGAAGCCGGCCTCTCCCAGCGTCTCAAACGACGGCTCGGACTCGGCTCGACCGCCCGCTCAGTCCAGGCGATCGTCGACGAGCTGTTCGCGGACGTCACGCTGTCGCCGGCAGCCCGCGATGTGATTGATCGGGCGACGGCGACCGCAGACACGGCCCCGGGCGAGGCACTCACCGTCCTCGACGACGAGTTCGGTTCCGTCTGTGACCGCCAGTCGCCGGCCGAACACGCTGTCGACGACACCGACCGGACGAGTCGCTGTCTCCGTCACCGCGTTGACTTTGAGGACCCCCGGAGTGATCTGTCGTGACCGACACCCGGGGCAGCCCCGACGACGCGACGCCGACCGACCCCAACGAGACGCGACACGGGAGTTCCATCCCCCGGTCGGACCGTGTCGCCGTTGCCCGCGAGGCAGCCAGAGCCGGCGGAGCCGTCGCCATGGCCGCCTTCCGGCGTGATCTCGATGTCGAGACCAAGACGGGCAAGACCGACCTCGTCACGCGTGCCGATCGCGAGGCCCAGACCCGGATCGAGGCTGTCATCGGCGAGCGCTTCCCCCAGGAGCCCTTCGTCGGCGAGGAGGCCGACGCCCGCGAGACCGTCCCCGAGCCGGGGCCAGCCTGGATCGCCGACCCGATCGACGGGACCAACAACTACGTCCGCGGGATGCGCCAGTGGGCGACAAGCGTCGCGTCGGTCCGTGATGGCGATCCCGTCGCGGCGGCGACGGCCCTCCCGGCACTGGGCGACAGCTATGTCGGCGGGCCGGGTGGGGTCACGCGCAACGGTCGTCCTGTCGGGGTGAGTGACACTGCCGACACCGACCGCTTCACCGTCGTCCCGACGATCTGGTGGCCGCGGGACCGCCGTGACGAGTACGCCCGGGCGACCGAGGCCATCGTCGCCCGCTTTGGCGACCTGCTCCGACTCAAGTCGGTTCACGTCGCCCTCGCACTGGTGGCTGCCGGCTCGATCGAGGGCGTGCTCACGAACGTCGAGACGAACCCGTGGGACACCGTCGCCGGCGCGTATCTCGTCGAACGAGCCGGCGGGACGGTGACTGATCTCGACGGTGATCCCTGGCGGCACGACTGCCGCGGACTCGTCGCATCGAACGGGCGGGCCCACAACGCGGTGCTCGCGGCCGCGAACGCGATCGATCCGCCGGCCGACGGGGTCGATTCGGCGTAACGGACGAGTCGTCACTCGCCGACTCCCGGCCGCGTATCTTTAAGTGTCTCTGGTCACAAGGTAAGGATATAGACGGGGTTTCTGCGGGCGTCTTCAATCGGGTAGCGTCGGGTCTCGTTTCGCTCAATCTGCCAGCCCTGGCTCCCTGGCGGTCGACCGATTGGAGGCGCGTGTCCGGACCAACGAATCGCCCGACAGCTCTGGAACCACCTGCCGGCCGTTGACGTTCATCGCGTACGCCCGAACGTCCCGGCGACGGATCGCGTGCTTCTCGACGTAGTCGGGTCCCTTCGCCGTTTCGAGCTGGTCCCTGAAGAGTTCGATCTCAGTCTCGGCGGGCGGTATCTCGTCGAGATATCGACTGATGAGGGCCGCGCCGACGTGGTCCTCGACCGCGATCTCGCCGCTGTAGCCCGCGCCAACGAGGTGGACGGGCTGTTCGCGTCGTCGCAGGTACCGGCCGATGGCTCGCGCGTTCAGCGGCGCGCCGACGTAGATGTCTACGTCCTCGCCACCGCGCTCGCGGAGCGTCGCGACGGTCCGGCCGCCGTTGGTCGAGGTCATGCTCACCGGTCGCCCGTCGACCTCGATGTCCTCGACGTAACTCGGCGAGTTGAAGAAGTCGTAGCCGTCTTCGGGGTCGTAGTCCGCCGTGCGGCCGCCGCCGATGAGCGCGTCGGGATGGGACGCCCGGTAGTCGAACTCCTCGCCCCGTTCGTCGGGCACGTGGACGCGCGTCGCTCCCCTGGCGAGCAACTCGATGACGGTGTTCGAGAAGTGCATCGTGTCGATGACCACGTACGCGCCCGGCTCCGGGTCCTGGGGGATGTCCTCGCACCGTTCGATGAGTCGCTCGTCGAGCCGGTTGTGAGCTGTGTCGTCATGTGGCATGCGTTCGGTCTGTCCCGATTTCGCGGCCGACGGTAAAAGATGTATATAAGAGCTATATATACTGCTCAGTAACGATCCTGACCGGTCCCGTTCGTCCGATCCTGTGGCCGCCCGGCGCGAACGGCCGACTGGAGCCCGATGCGTTCGATCGCCCGAACGGCATCGCCGATCCGCCGCAACTGATCGAAGGCGCGAGCCAGCGACGGATCCACGTTGTCGTCGTGGGATCGAGCGGCGGATCGTCCCTGCGCTTCGAACGGCGACGGGACGCTGACCGCCGAGGCGTCGCCACCCTCCACGACGAGTTTCGTCGCTTCTTCGAGGGCTGAGCGGAGGCCAGTCAGTCGGGTCGCGACCGCCTGCCTGTCCGCCGCCTCGAGTGAGACGTCGCCGATGGCACTATCCAGTCGGACGGTCGCCGTGGCGATCTCCTCGATCCGGTTCGCCGTCCGGTCGTACTGGGACAGCGCCACGCGGTCGATGCCGAGTGCGTCGAGTTCGCCGAACGCCACCAGCGACCGGTTGTAGTGGCGACGGATCAACGTGACCAGCCGCGTGACGTCCGTCATTCGATCGCTGACCTGCCCGGCGGGCTCGACGTCGCCGGTCAGCTTCTCACGCACCGTTTCCTGCATCGTCGAGACGACCGAGACGGCCTGGTCGATCGACTGGCGGATCGAGACGGCTGAAGCATCGAGCATCGCCCGGACGTCGATCCGGTCCGCATCGGCGTCGAGGACTTCCGTCCCGACGAGGCGTCGGCCGACCGT
>ENA-ORDC01000847-ORDC01000847.1-marine-metagenome-genome-assembly--contig:-NODE-847-length-26057-cov-14.323172_pt1 | contig 26057 bp, 31 predicted proteins | sample MGYA00237783_ERZ508515 | MGnify/ENA primary metagenome ERZ508515 (study PRJEB26186, sample SAMN06268792) | marine metagenome | isolation source: Eden Landing Ponds, San Francisco, CA, USA | place... | reverse complement strand
ATCCATGCTTAGTCGATGACGAGTCGATAGACGACCGCTCGGTCTGTGGTTCGCGAGTCGCGTTCGATCTTGATCACCTCACCCACCTCGGCCTCGTCGGGGAGGCCCGGGTCGGTGCGTTTGATCTTCGGCAGATCGGTCTTTTTGATGTCGTACTCTGCGAGTACGTCCTCGAGCTCCGCGTCGTCGAGGACGCTGTGGTCCGGAACGAGTTCGTGGGTGCTTACGTCTGCCATGTGTGGTGTGGTCTGACCGGCTGAAGAAGGCTGTTCGAGATACTACAGCAGTCTATTGGGGGGACGCATTTAACGCTTGCCAAAAGCGCCGGCAACGGCTATCGGCGACCGCGCGAACAGTACCAGTGTGTACGGGGACCACTGTCAAAGGTGTTTGGGTCACCGTACCGACCGTCTACCCTACAGGCGGTCGCTGATGGCCGCTTCGACGTCGTCGAGTTCGTCGTCGCTCAGCTCGGGTCGCGAGCCGAACATTCCATGGATGGGACCGCCGCCGTCGCCCTCGGTTCGGGGGACGATGTGACAGTGGACGTGTGGGACCTCCTGGCCGGCGGCCTCGCCGTTGTTGAACGCGACCGTCGACGCCGGCGCACCGACGGCGTCCTCCGCGGCAGGGACGATCTCGTGGATCGCCGCATAGAGGTCGCTCGCGACGTCGCTCGGCACGTCGTCGAGTCGCTCGTAGTGCTCCTTTGGGATGACCAGCGTGTGGCCCTCAGCCAGTGGGTTGGCATCGAGAAACGCAAGCACCCCGTCGTCCTCGTAGACGATGCGTCCGGGAATCTCGCCGTCGACGATGGCACAGAAGATGCAGTCCTCGCTCATATCCGTGTTTCCGGCGGCCACCCAGATAACGGTAGGGGGAGCCGATCGTGACATCCTCCTCGCCGTATACGGCGAGGCTTCCCATACCGCCGAAGGCGGAAGCGGTGGGAACTTACGTTTGCACACCGACGAGTGCAGGGAGTGCCACGCCCCCGTTACTCCTATTCCGCGTGGGATTCGGAGGTACCTTGCTGTTTTGTGTCGGTATCCTCGCCTCTCCCGTAGGGGATACCCTGCGAGAGTCGGGTCGGAATCCCGAGATTGTCCCGACATGGGGGCGGTCATGCCGCCTCGGTTGGATGTGCAAACGGCCGTAACAGCCAAAAGTGTACCGCTGTGACGCGATTCACGCCCGGCGTAAACCCCGGGATTCTCTCGCTGCTTAAAGACATCGACCGCCTCGTGCGGTCGTAGTAGTAAATCGTTACAGCGATCACTATCAGAACAGCCGCTGTTCGAGTTTGCGGCGGAGCCAGCCCGAGCTCGACTTCCCGTAGACCAGCAGCGTTCCGTGGTCTGCACTGGCCGGCGACCCACTGGGCAGATGGTCGAACAGCCGATCGAGAAGGCCGTGCTGGGTCCCGCTTGCGACCAGCAGGTCCGACCCGGCGACCGCCTGCTCGATGACCGCGTCGGTGTCGGTCTCGAGGACGCGCAACTCGACCGGTGCCGAACACAGCGACTGGAGGTCGTCGAGGTAGTCGTCGGTCGTGTTCCGCCGACTTTCGGGCGGGTTCTCTCCGATAGCGAGGTAGAACCGGACGGTCGCGTCGACCTGCTCGGCGACCGCCCCCGCGATCGCGACCTTCTCTGGGTCGAACGGCCCCTCGTCGGTGACGACCGCGATCCGCTCGATCCCCGCCTGATCGAAGTCCGTCGCCTCCACAACGGTGCAGGGAGCGTGCTCTTCGATCCAGTCGGTGTCGCTTCCGAGGATCGTCTCGGAGACCCGGCCCGGCGGCCGGTCGATGAGCAACACGTCCGCGTCGATGTCTTTTGCGTAGTTGACGATCGCGTGTCTGGTGTCGTGGCTGACGACCTCGCCGTAGCGCATCGGGATCTCCGAATCGGTCGTCCGGTCCGCCATCCTCGCTTCGAAAGCCTGATCGGCCTCGGTGAGCCTGTCGGCCGACTGGGGCAACGGCGTCTGATCCGGCACTTCGTCGAACTGGGCGACGCGAACCCCACCTTCGCGGTCGCGAGCCAGGCCCGTTGCCAGATCGATCAGCGACCGCTCGACGTCTCGGTCTGTGCGTTCGGTCACGGCCACGAGCACCTCGTAGCTCTGTTCGTCCACGGCCGACTCGGTGTCCTCGACGGCCCGACGGCCGACGCTCCGACGGACGGCGTCGGTCACCGCTCCCTCGCGGTCGACGCCGCCGCGCCTGACGACGAAGAAGTAGTACCAGGCGATCGAGCCGACGGTGATCACGACGGCTCCGACCAGCGGCACGAACCCGATGTAGCGCAGGAGAACGACCCCACCGATGATTCCGACGGCCTGTGGCAAGGGGTACAGCGGCGACTCGAAACTCGGATCGTAGGACTCGATCGACCCCTGGCGGAACGCGATCAGCGCGACGTTGATCAGGATGAACACGAGGATCTTGAACGCGCTGGCGAGCTTGGCGATGTCGTCGATCGGGACGAACGCGATCAACACCAGCAGCACCCCGCCGGTGATCGTGATGGCGTTGACCGGCGTCTCGAAGCGCTCGCTGACGTTCTCGAAGACGTCGGGAGCGAGTCCGTCGCGGCTCATCGCGAAGGGATACCGCGAGGAGGAGAGGATGCCGGCGTTGGCAGTGCTGACCAGCGCCAGCAGCGCGGCCGCCACGATCGCCAGCACGCCGATCCCCGGCAGGACGCTCTCGGCGGCGACTTCCATCGGCGTCTCGGTGGCCGTCAGATCGGCTTCCGAAGCGACGCCGACCATCACGGTCACGATAGCGACGTAGATCGCCGCGGTGATGACCAGCGATCCCAGAATCCCCAGCGGGAGATTTCGGTCGGGATTCTCGACCTCTTCGGCGACACTGGCAATCTTCGTCACGCCCGCGTAGGAGACGAAGACGAACCCAGTTGCACCGAGGATACCCTCGATACCACTGTCGAAAAAGCCCTCGAACCGGGTGGGCTCGACGCTCGGGGCGCCAGCGACGATGAACCACACCATCGCCAGCAACATCGCGGCGACGATGACGACCTGCATCTGGCCGGTCTGTTTGGCTCCGGCAACGTTCAACACGATCAACAACGCTGCGATCGTCAGTGCCACCGGCGTCACGGGCAGGTCGAACAGCAACACCAGATACGGCGCACCGCCGACCAGCGCCAGCGCCCCCTTGAACGTCAGCGAGAACCACGTCCCGACGCCGGCGATGGTCCCGAACAGCGGTCCCATCGCCCGCTCGATGTAGAGGTAGGTCCCGCCGGCCTCGGGCATCGCCGTGGCCATCTCGGATTTGCTCAAGGCGGCCGGAAGGACGAGAATTCCGGCGAGGAAATACGCGAACACGACTGCCGGCCCGGCCATCTTCATCGCTAATCCCGGGAGGATGAAGATACCGCTGCCGACCATCGCCCCGATACTGATAGCCGTCACTGACGGGAGTCCGAGGTCCCGTTCGAGTTGTTTCCCCATTAGTGGTGTTTCGTCGTCCGTCGAACGAGTGAGTCAGCGAGCGCTACTCCCGGGAGGGCCGACGCACGCCCGACTATCCGGGCGACGTCGCCGGTCTGCGCGCGGCGCGAACAGTCGCTCCACGTCATCCGCCCGGAACGACCCTCCGTGTTCGGGTTCGGATCGACGACGAGCGATGACTCTCTGACGGTCGCCATCTGCCCGTCTCTGTCGTCTCTCGAATCATGTCTCAGTAATGTACAGGTAGAGACGGAACCGCATAAATAACGCGATTATAATGCTGTTTCGACATTCTATATAAGTATATAGTGTTATATCGATAGTCACGATCGGTGGTTCGTGGCATCACACGAATTATGGCAGTGGGATCGGTAGCCCGGGGCATGACCTGGAATCTCGACGAGCTGGACCGGTACATCGTCTACTGTTTGCAGGAGGACGCCCGGAACGTCTCCTCGGGAACGATCGCAGAGCGGATGGGCGTCTCCGCGAGCACGGTCCGAAACCGGATCCACCGCCTCGAAGACGACGGGATCATCACGGAGTACAACGCCAGGGTCGACTTCGAGGCAGCAGGATCGCAGTTACACACGCTCATCGTCTGTACCGCGCCGATTCCCGAACGGAGCCGACTGGCGAAAGAAGCTCTGGCGGTCGACGGTGTGGTCGACGTCCGGGAAGTGATGACTGGCGAGGAGAACGTCCACGTCGGGATCGTCGGCACCGACAGCAACGACCTCAACCGGATCGGCGAGGAACTCGACGAACTCGGCCTGGAAGTCAACGACGAGGACCTCATCCGCGCGGAGTACACGACGCCGTATTCGGGGTTCGACGTCGCTCCCGAGGAAGAGTGAGTGCAGTCGTATCAGTCGTCGGCGCTCGCCGGGCTCGTCGTCGCCGCTTCCAGATCGCACAGTCGCGATTCGAGGTCGTCGACCCGTTCGCGGAGGGCCGCGTTTTCGGCCTGTAGTTCCTCGACGGCCGAGGCGAGCACGTCCTCGTCGCCGATCCCGACTGCGACGGTAACTTCCGAGATCCCGGAGTCGTCGTCTTCTTCCCAGGCCTGCCCGACGATCGACGTGTCGGGGTTCCACTCGGCAGGTGAGACAGCGACGGCAGTCCCGTCGTTCTCGCCTGAGGGGACGATCACGTCGCCGGGTTCGACCGTGCCCCGGACGCGGACGGGGACCTGGCCGGTGAACGCGACGGTCTCGTGTCCGCTGGTGTCCTCGCCGGGCGAGTTGCCGGTGACGACCGGCTGCTCGGAGACGACCAGCACGCGGTCGGCATCTCTCGTTTGCTTGCTGAGTGTCCCGTCGTGGACGCCGACGACCTCGCCCGCCGTGAGCGACGCCGCTGGATCGGCCTTTGGGAGGTACTCCGCGTAGTCGGCACCACCACTGCTGTAGGAGACGCCGCCGGATCCGTCGGCCTCGATCGCGCCGATCGCTGTGTCGTCGCCGTTGTAGAAGGTGACGAAGTTGTCGGCCGCTGTCGGACCCGTATCTCCCACTCGAAGCCCCAACACTGCACTGTACGTCCCGCTCCGATCCTCGATGACTGCCGCGTGATCGTCGATAGTAGCCTGTCCGGACCAGGATTCATACGACACGCGGAGCTGCCCGTCCGAGTAGATCGCCGATGCGGTGTCGTCGTCGGAGTTGGTCGTCCCGTAGACGCCGTAGACCGTCCCCGAACCGGCCGTCGCTTCGCCCATGACGCCGGCCGCGTCCGGCCCGACCGACTCGGTTCGTCCCTTGACGCCGTAGCACGTCGCATCCGGGTCGTCGTAGGTTGAGGTGGTCGTCTCGCCGAGCACGCCCGCGACTCCATCGTGTGTATCGGCTTCCCCGTGTGCCCCGGCGCCATCGATTCCCTGATTGGAACCGGAGATGCCGTAGGCGAGACCACTATTCGCCCTGGAGACGCCACGGACGCCGTATCCGACATCTATTCCATCGGCCGCACCGCTCCCGTCTGTGAACCCCATGACGCCCATCACCGTACTCGATTTCCAGAATCTACCGCCACCCGCTCTCCCCACGACACCGCGACCGCTCTTTGAGTCGGTTTCGCCGACGACCCCGTAGGCCGAGCCAGATCCGTTCTGTGAACGCCCCACGACGCCGTGGTCAGTCTCCGAGACGCCCTCGATGGCGACGTCCTCATTCGACTCACCACGCACACCGACGTCGCCGGTGGACGTTCCTCGACCACCGATCCCATCCTGTGTCGCCAGACCGTCGACTCCGACCGTCGTGACGAACTCGCCACCGGTCGTCACGCCCCTGACACCGATCGAACCCTCCTGGTCGGAGTCGACGACGCCCATCACGCCGCGACTCTCTCCCGACGTTGCCGTGTTTCGCCCGAACACGCCGATCGAGTGTCGATCGTCCAATTTCCCGCGGGTCTTGTACGACCGCTTCGTCATCGTCGCGTTGACTGTCGAGGTGTCGCCCGCGATCACCGCGATACTGTCTTTCTGTGTCGGCTCGTACAGTAGTTTCTCGAAGCGAACGTCGTACTTCTGGTCGCTGGTGACCGAGACCGAATACTCGCCGTTACTGTCGGTCGTCGTCTCCGCGATCTGGAACGACGAATCCTCGTTGTAGATGCCGACTGTCACGCCCGCTTCGGCGGTGCCGTCGCCGTCAATCACCGTTCCCTCGATCGTTCCCGTCGCCACTGTCGATACGTCTTCCATGTCGTCTGTGTGCTCACTCATGATCAGTCTCCCTCGCCACGGCAACGACCACCCTCTGAGCAACACACCACCGTTCGTGGCGATAGCTAACGGCCAACACAATTCCTGGCAAAAATATAAACCTTCCGACAACCGGCGTCCGAAGCTAGTTGGTATCCGTTACGACGTGTAGTCCGGGCGCTGCTCGTACTCGATCGGGTCCTCGACGCCGACTCGCTGGAAGGCCTGTAGCCGGAACGCGCAGGCGTCACAGGTTCCACAGGCCGGAGTGTTCGCACGATAGCAACTCCAGGTGTCCTCGTAGGGGACTCCGAGCTCGAGACCGCGCTCGGCGATGTCGGTCTTGGAGCACTCGACAAACGGCGCTTCGATGGTCACGTCCGCGCCCGGGCTGGTTCCGCGGTCGACCACCGTTTGAAACGCGTCGAAGAACTCGGGGCGACAGTCCGGATAGCCCGAGAAGTCCTCGCTGTGGGCACCGATGAACACCGCCGTGCAGCCGTTGGTCTCGGCGTAAGAGGTCGCCATCGACAGCAGGTTGGCGTTGCGGAAGGGGACGTACGAAGATGGGACCTCCTCAGACTCTAGATCCGCGTCTTCGACGGCCTCGTCTTCGTCTGTCAGGCTCGACCCGCCGATGTCCGCGAGGTGGCTCGTTTCGACCACCAGTAGATCAGCAGCGTCGACGTGCTCGGCGAGCGCCTCGGCACACTCGCGCTCGCGGTCGGCGGTGCGCTGGCCGTAGGTCGTGTGCAAGAGGTAGAGGTCGTCGTAGCCGCGATCTTTCGCGACGTAGGCGGCGGTCGCGCTGTCCATGCCGCCGGACGCGAGGACGACGGCGCGATTCGATTTGGGGTCGGGGATGGGTGAGTCGTCGGTCATCGTTTGGGTAGTTACGTTTCGGGGGCGTCGTTCCAGAGGTCGACGTGCAATCTGGGGGTGTAGCGGTAGCCGTATTTCATCGCCAGCTCCGCGACGCGCTCGCGTGTCTCGGCGAGTCGCTCGCGCGTGGCACCTTCGGGCATCAGCAGGACGTCGGGGTCGCGGACCTGCCAGGGGGCCGCAGCGCGGACGTCTTCGACCACCGCTTCGACCTCGGGCATGTCCGACTCGTCCGTGACGACGAATTTCAACTGGACGTCGTGGGCGTCAGCGAATTTTCCGAGGACGCCGATATCCAGGCGGCGCTGCTCGTGTCGCTCGGCCCACCCGTCGTCGACCGGCTCGCCGTCCGGTCGCTCGACGTCGGGAGTCGGCGTACTATTCTGGAGTTTCGGGCTCGCACTCACGAGGTCGATCTTCGCCTTCCGATAGATCGTCCCGTTGGTCTCGACGGTCGTGTGATAGTCGCGTTCGGCGAGCGCTTCGAGCAGTGCGACCGATTCCTCGTGCATGAGCGGTTCGCCACCGGTGAGGACGACGTAGTTGGTGTCGTACTGCTCGACTTCCGCGACGATCTCCTCGACGGCCATCCAGGCGTGGGAGGGGTCCCACGAGGTGTGATAGGAGTCACAGAACCAGCAGCGGAGGTTGCAGCCGCTGGTGCGGACGAATACTGATGGTGTGCCCGCCAGTTTGCCCTCGCCCTGGATCGAGTAGAACAGTTCGTTGATGGGCAGTGCTGCTCCGTCAGGAGCGCTGTCCGGTCGGTCGGTGTCGCTGGTGACGGGCATCTATGGACGGGCGCAGAGTTCGCCTGTCTCGGCTACGGAGACGTCGACGTCGCTGACGGTCTCGGGCAGCCGATCGAGCAACGCTCGTTCGAGGTTCCAGGCCATTACCTCGGCCGTCGGCGGTCGCTCGAAGACCACGACACTGTCGCCGTCGCCGCTCGATTCGAAGGCCTCGATCAGGGGATCACCCGCTTCGAGCAGGAACATGTGATCCCACTCGTCGATTATCGATGTAATATCGCCCTTGTCGACGACCCAGCCTTCCTGAGTTACTTCGCCGGTGACCTCGACACTGATCTCGTAGTTGTGGCCGTGCGGCCGCGAACACTTCCCGTCGTGGTGCTGGAGTCGGTGCCCGGTCGAGATTCGGATCGGCCGATCACCGCCGACAACGAGTGTCCGCTCGCCGATCTCGGTCCCGGTTGGGGAGTGTGATATTCCTCTAGGCATATCTGATTGCTATCTAGAGGTTATCTGACGGGAATATAAAAGTCGCGTAAGCGGAAGCGTCCACGAGAAAGGATCACTTCGGTGGCTCGTAGTCGTCCGCCACCGGGTCGTATTTTTCGTAGAATTCGCCGAGGGTGTACTGGCTTCGATGCATGGGGTCGGGTTCCCTGACCGACTGATAATAATCACAGGTCTCACACACCGCAGGGAAGTCCCCCTCGTTCTGTCTCGTTATCAACTCGTCGTATGCCGTGTTGTCTGTCGGACTGAGAACGTCCGCTAACGAGTCGTCGTCGAGGTGTCCCAGCGATAGTGTCGCATCGACATCCCGGCACGCACAGGCGTTGACTTCCCCATCAGGAAGGATGATATTCTTGTTGAAGATGAGTTGGCACGGGCCGTCTTTGTCCGTTTTTGCATCCGCGAGTTCCATATCCAGCCCCGAGAGGTCGCGTTCGGAGACCACACCACCCCAGTTGTTGTACTCCCCCTCGAAATTCGAGACGGTGACGCCCGCGTCGTGCAACTGCTGGATCGGATCCAATAGACGGTTCAGTTCTCCCGACAAGTCGTCGATATTGTCTAACGGATTGGCGTTGTCGAACGTGCGAAACCCGATCTCGACCTTGTCGGAGTCGTCCAGAAGATCTGCCAGGAATGCCAGATTAGCTGTTAATCGGTCGTAGTGGCGCGCTTGGCCACCAGTGATCTCGGTGAAACTGTCTTTGTCGTGGCCGTACACGCTTATGTACAGACTCCGCCTTCCGGTTGTCAAAAAAGTTGCACGGATGGGAGTTCGACAGATTTGCCCGTCTGCTCGAATACAAGGCCGAGGAATACGGTATTCTCGTTGACTGGGTGGACGAGGAGAACACGTCGAAGACATGTTCGTGTTGCGGGCAGATTCGAGAGAGCAACCGCGTGGAGCGTGGTCTATACGTCTGCGAGTCCTGTGAAACGACGATGAACGCAGACGTGAACGGTGCGGTGAATATCCGGCGAAAGATAACTCAGAGTCCTCCGACCGGGGATATGAGTAACGGCTGGTTGGCACAGCCCGGAATCTTCCTGTTCGACCGCGAGAGCGGACGGTTCACACCGAGAGAACAGGGAGACTGCAAACCCTAATATCCCAACGCTCGGGATTCCTCCGCGTTCACGCGGAGGAGGATGTCAACCGCTTCGGCCGATCTTTGTGTCGGTACGCACAGAACTTACAGCCGAGATTACAAACGCCGGACGGGGCGATCATGAGTTTCTCCGTGGGCTCGCCGATAAACTCGTCGTGTGTCCGTTCGATGATGTCGCTCCAGATCGGCCCGACAGCAGACTGCACAGTGTCGGGTAAAACGGCAGATACTTTCGATCCGGCGTGGCGTAGCAGAGTCATATGCTGTTCTGGTTGTAGTAGTTCGGGTGTTGGAGCTACTCACCCCTAAATAGGTAGGATACATCGTGGACTTCTGCTCTAGCCGCTGGCGAGCCAGAAAATGACAGGGACGCGGATCGGGCAGGATTTCAGTCGGCCGAGGAGACCTGGAAACTGTCGTCACAGCCGTACGGAACGCAGGTCCCATCCTCTTTGTATACTGTCAACTGGTGGGAAACCGAGGAGGCCGTCACTATCGGAAGGAATCGACTACCACCACTCCAGTGAACGTACTGACAGGGATGTCGACACACAAGCCTTATGTACAACTCTGTCCGTTAGAGAACAGTAATGGATACTGGTGGCGAGATAGCGCCGGACGTTCGGTCGATCCTGAACGCTGCCCGCGACCGCAGTGGGGGTGGCGGGCGTGTCGCTGTCGACGCGCGATCACTGCCCGAAGCGTTCGACACGGCCGAAGCCGACGGTCGCGTGCCGGTGATCGCGGAGGTCAAGCCGACCTCGCCGACGACAGCGGGTGAACGTCGAGACGATCCGGTCGAGCTGGCCGAGCAGATGGTCGACGGCGGCGCGGCAGCCCTGTCGGTGCTGACCGAACCCGAACACTTCGGTGGCTCCCCAGAGGTCCTGAGACGTATCCGCGAGGCCGTCGATGTCCCCGTCCTGCGGAAGGATTTCGTTCTCTACGAGGAGCAACTGGACGTCGTCGAGGCCGACGTGATCCTGTTGATCGTGCGCTTTCTCGAAGAGGAAGGCACTGACGACCTCGAAGACCTGCTCGCGGCGGCTCGCGAGCGGGGTTTTCAGGTACTCGTCGAGACCCACACCGAACGCGAGGTCGAGCAGGCGATCGACGCCGGTGCCGACATCGTCGGCGTGAACAACCGCGACCTCGCCGAGTTAGAAGTCGACCTCTCGACGTTCGAGGACGTGGCACCAACTGTGCCCGAGAACGTCACGCTCATTGCGGAAAGTGGCCTAGAGACGCCCGACGACGTGACACGCATGCGCACGGCGGGGGCCGACGCCTGTCTGATCGGCTCGGCGATCATGGCGGGGGACGTGCGCGAACGGACCCGGCAGTTCACCACTTCAGAGGAGACCCAATCATGAGTACGGACGACACAGACGGCAGTTTCGGACAGTACGGCGGCCAGTACGTTCCAGAAGTGCTGATGCCAGCCATCGAAGAGTTAGAAGACGCCTACCAGCGCTACGTCCTCGACAACGAGGACGGGTTCATGGACGAGTTCCGTCGCCGCCTCGCTGATTTCGGCGGGCGACCGCTCCCGCTCCAGCGAGCCGACCGCCTCAGCGAGCGCTACGACACCGAGGTCTACCTCAAGCGCGAGGACCTGCTTCACGGCGGCGCGCACAAGCTGAACAACGCCCTCGGGCAGGTCTTGCTGGCGAAGTACATGGGCAAAGACCGGATCATCGCCGAGACCGGTGCCGGCCAGCACGGCACGGCGACGGCGATGGCCGCCGCCCACCTCGACATGCCCTGTGAGATCTACATGGGCGAGACCGACATCGCCCGCCAGCGACCCAACGTCTTCCGAATGAAGATCAACGGTGCAGACGTCAATCCTGTGACGGTGGGCCGTGGGACGCTCAAAGAAGCGATTTCGGAGACGATGCGCGACTGGGCGACCAACGTCGAAGACACCCACTACGTCATCGGATCGGTCGTCGGTCCCCACCCGTTCCCCGCGATGGTCCGGGACTTCCAGTCCGTCATTTCGGAGGAGGCCCGCGAACAGATCCAGGAGAAGGCAGGCCGCCTCCCCGATTCCGTGCTCGCCTGCGCGGGCGGCGGGTCGAACACGATGGGCGCGTTCGCCCACTTCGTGGACGACGAGGCTGTCGATCTCGTTGCAGTGGAAGCAGGGGGGTCCTCGCTCACTGTCGACGAAGAGAACGGGGTCGCGCCCAACTCGGCGTCACTGTCGACCGGAAACGAGGGTGTTCTCCACGGCGCACGCACCAAACTCCTGCAGGACGGCGACGGCCAGATCATGGAATCACATTCGGTCTCGGCCGGCCTGGACTACTCGGGCGTCGGTCCGGAACTGGCCCACCTCGTCGACGAAGACCGCGTCACCCCCGTCAACGTCGGCGACGACGCCGCCCTGGAGGCGTTCCACCGGCTCTCCCAGGACGAGGGGATCATCCCCGCGCTCGAGACGGCTCACGCCTTCGCCTTCTTAGAGGAGAACCCCGAGAAAGTGGGCGAGGTGACCATCGTCAACGTCTCCGGCCGCGGCGACAAGGACCTCGAGACCGTCATCGAAGAGACTGCCAAACGCGATCTCGACATCGCGCCGGACATGAGCGTCTTCGAGCAGGTCGGCGCGGGTGCACTCGGTGGGCAGGGGGGCCACGAATGAGCCTGCAGGACGTCTTCGAGAGCGGCGAGCCGGCGTTCGTCCCCTATCTCGCCGCCGGTGACCCGAGCTACGAAGCCTCCATCGAGTACGTCGAGGCGCTGGAACGTGGTGGCGCCGACGTGATCGAACTCGGGCTGCCCTTCTCGGAACCGATCGCCGAGGGGAACACGATCCAGAACGCCGTCGTCCGCGCACTGGAGTCGGGGATGACTCCCGAGCGCTACTTCGAGTTCGTCGCGGATCTCGATGTGGACGTCCCGCTGGTCTGTATGACCTACTACAATCTCGTGTTTCAATATGGAGAGGAGCACGGCCCGCGGCCGTTCGTCGAGAAGGCCGCCGAGGTCGGTATCGAAGGGTTCGTCATCGTCGACCTCCCCGCCGAGGAGGCCGACCCCCTTCGGGACGCCTGCGACGAGTTCGGGCTGGACCTGATCTTCATCGTCGCACCGACGACGACCGACGAGCGCCTCACGAGCATGCGCGAGCGTGTCTCCGGCTACGTCTACGTGCAGGCTCGAACGGGTGTCACGGGCGCCCGCGACGACGTCAGTGACCAGACCGCCCAGACGCTCGATCGGATCGGCGACTGGAACGTTCCCAGGGCAGTCGGCTTCGGGATCAAAACCGGTGAGCATGCCGAACGGATCGTCCGCGCCGGGGCTGACGGCGTCATCGTCGGCTCCGCGCTCGTCGACATCATCGCTGACGGAACAGCAAACGAAGACCCCATCTCCGAGACGGCCGCGAAACTGGAAGCGAAAGCCCGCGAACTGAAGGACGGCGCGTTGCGAGGCGTGCAGGCGACCGCCGAGAACGAGTAGCGATCACTCTCGGAGATCGCCTGCCGACCGGTTTCGATGGAGTACCGTTATTGAGTTTGCGATCGATTGTCGCACATGGATGATTCCAGAGCCGACACCGAGCAACTCGAAGTCTGGTGTGCGGGCGAGGAGTGGTGCCCCGTCACGACGACGGCGACGCTGATCGGCAAGAAGTGGCACCCAGTGATCGTCCATCGGCTGCTCGAAAACGGTCCGAGCGGGTTCAACGAACTCAAAGAAGACGTCGACGGCATCTCCAGCAAAGTGCTCTCGGACAGCCTCGACGACCTCGAAGAAAAGCGGCTGGCCTCCCGCGAAGTCGTCAACGAGAAACCGTTTCGCGTCCAGTACTCGCTGACTGACCACGGCGCGTCACTGGAGCCAGTGATCCACGCCATGCGAGACTGGGGCCGGCAGTATCTGACCGCTCCCGAAGACGAGACAGGCACATCCTGACACTACCACGCCAAATCGAAAGTCGATAGCCGGTGAACCTTTTGTCGGGTGATGTCGTTGTATTCGGGTATGCGCGACCTCGACGAGACCGACCTCGAGATCATGGAGTTACTGTTGTCCAACGCCCGGCGGCCCTACAGCGACATCGCGGAGGTCGTCGGCCTCTCTGCGCCGGCCGTCTCCGATCGCGTCGAGCGCCTTCAGGAGATGGGGATCATCGAGCGCTTCACGCTGGCTATCGACCGCTCGCAGCTACGCAAGGGGATCCCCGTCCTGGTGACACTCGATCTCGCGTCGAACGGCCCGGAGACGTCCGCACTCGCGGAGACGTTCCTGGCCGCCGACGCCGTCGAGCACGTGTTCACGACCGCCGAAGCCGATCTGGTGGTCTTCGCTCGTGTGCCCGACAACGACGTCGCAAGTTGGCTGACCGACACCGTCGAGGGCGACGTGATCGATGACTTCGCGGTGACGTTGCTCTCCCAGGCGGAGTGGTCACCCGATCTGGGCGGGACGGAGTTCGCCCTCTCCTGTGCCCAGTGTGGGAATACGGTCGACAACGAGGGAACCGCCGCCCGGATCGACGGCGACCTCTATCAGTTCTGCTGTCCCTCGTGTGAAGCCCGCTTCGAGGAGAAGTACGAGGAGCTGCAGCAGGGCGCTGACTGAGACAGGTCTGGACGGCCCACGTTAGTCGGCCGCCGATGCGGGCATCTCCTGACTCCCCTGTCCGACCGCCTCCTGGCGGTGCAGCCGTTCGCGGAGCCCGTGGTCCTCGAACAGGTTCGAGACTCCAACGGGTTCTCTCTCGACACGCGACGTGACGGGCAGAACAGCCCAGAGACCGAAACGGGTCGATCCGCCCCCTGTGATTCCCAACAGGGATTGGCACGTTGGCCCCCGTATGGACCGGTTTCAGAACACGCGACATCGAAACTAGAAACGATATTCTCGATCCTGTACTATCCCCACTTTCGGACACTATACTGCCGATACTACTTCGGCTCAGAACCGGGCAGAAATTGGATGGGCCCTGCCGGGGTATAGATTACTAAAGGTAACTGCACTCCGTCGTGCGTTTTTCGTCGTGTTCATGATATCACCGAAGGTACTCTCTACGTTTCTCCATCTTCTCTCGCTCAGTTCGTCGGTCGTAATGTTGATCCAGAATCTGCTGGGAGACGTTCATCCGATCGCTGACGATCTCGACAGGAACGTCATCGAGCAGGTGCGACGTGATCGCGCCCGATCGCACGTCATGGGGAGACCGTGACGATGGGCACTTGCTCGCGTGAATCCGCTCCATCGCTTCGCATTCGGCTGGGTCGCGGTCGTGTGGGCACTCTACGTACTGGCACGGCCGGGTCAACGTGTAGATAGTCGCCCGGATTGCAGACCCAGAAATGCGGCCCTGGTTGGTCGTAAAGAGTGGCTCGCGGCCATGCTCGTCGACCGTATCGATTCGTCGAGTCTCAATATAATCGGAGAGCAGCGTGGCGGTTTCATCCCGAAGAGCCACCCAGCGCTGGCCGCGTTCCTGATTTTTCAGCGGGGTATCCGCCTCCGGTCGGTGGACTAGTTGAATACCGGGTGCGTCCGGGTCATAGTCGTCAACGTCGATCGATCGGGCACTACCAACTCGCATACCCGTCATCCACAGAAGACGCATGATAGCGTGGTTACGGCTCGCGTACTCGAACTTTCGAAGGTGTTCCAGAATCCGCTCGGCTCGGTTCGGTTCGAGAGTCGTCTTGCTGACGGCTTCTCCATCGGAAACGGTGGGGATCAACATCTTCTCAGGGATCGACTCGGATACGGCGTCGATCGACGCACAGAACCGAAGGAAGACCCGAATCGTCGAGAGTTGTCCCCGAAGCGTCACCGGCTTCAGATCGTCTTCTTCGCGCCGATCAACGCGATAGGTGTGGAGCTTCCGGCCGGTCAGGTCGTTCAGGTTGTGGATGTCGTTCTTCTCGCACCACTCTGCGAATGATTCCAGCCGATAGCGATGTGACTGGTGGGTATCAGCAGAAAGCTCACCTTCGCGATGATCCAGATAGAGCTTCACCGCGTCTTCGGGAGCCAGCGGGTCAAGGTCGCCGCTCACACCCGACCACCCCCGCACTTCGACCAGCCGCACTCGGGGCAGAACGGACACCCGCCCGAACGGTGGACGCGCTGGCTGGCGCAATTGGGACACTCACTCATCGTCTTCACCTTCCTCTTCTTCCTCGGGACGGTCGGGAGCGAGATCTTCGGGACTGGCGTCTTCGCTCCACTCCAAGTACGTCACCAGTTCGGCGTCGTCGGGATCACCGGCCCAGGTGGAGAAGCACCGGAGGCAGGTGTAGTAGCCGGCGGGCAGTTGCTCGAAGCAACGATCGCCGTCGTAGCCGCAGCTCGGGCAGCCGTCTCGAAGGTCGGCCCCATCGAGATCGGCAGGTGCTTCGACGCCGTGCCAATCAACAACGGTACTACTCATGCCATCACCTCAGTCTGGATTGGCATACGAGAGAGTCGCGCCCTCTTGCACTTATGCCGAATCGGGTCGTTTCCGATAGTTCCGAAACTCTCCACAGATTGGGAAATGTGCCGGGAGAGAACCGCTTGCGGGCGAAGCGGTGGTCTCCGATACTGTTCCGATACGGAACCGCGGCCACCTGTGTTAAGGCGGCGGGTAGTGGTCGTGGTCATGTGTCGGGTCGAGCGACACCGGCCGGCGGTCGGGCGCTGGCCGAGGACTCCTTCTCACGTGGCGGCTCGCCGGGAAGTGTCGCTGATACGAACACCGTTGCACCCACCTCACTTAAAACCTAACGTTCGTTAGGTTGTAGACGTAGTGTATGTTTGGTGGCTCTGTCCCCTCCGGTGGAAATATGCAACCGCTGTATGACCAATACTCATGGTCCGACCGAGGGTTTCATGGATGAGACAAGTTGACAATAGAATCCTTGAGACTCTCGAAGAGTCGGGTATAATCCTCTCTCCCCGGATTCTATCAGTGAATACGGACTATTCTCGACATTATGTAAGCGAACGTCTCCCCCGCCTTCTCGAAGCGGGTCTCGTCGAGAAAGTAGACGACGGCCTCTACCAAATCACCGATCGAGGCCGTGCATACCTCGCAGGCGATCTCGACGCCGAAGATCTCGAAGACGAATAACCGCCCCACCGGAACTATTTTCCCGATCCCAGACGCAGCACCGATTGGGTCTAAGTTACAGTTTCATAGGCCCGTCCTGAGTCCCCACGCTCAGGGGTGTGTTGTTGCACACGCCGCTGGCCGGATCTCTTGCCCGACATCCGGCCTTTCTCCGAAAGCTCGTCTGACGAGCAGCAGCCACGTGGCTGACTTTCATTACTGAAAATACAAGAAGATAGTCTATTCACGACCTGAAAGAGCCCCCAATTTGGCAAACCAACACAGTTTTTATTACAATCCGGGATGTCGGCAAGGACACGCACGTCGGGCAGTTCCGCGGCCGAACACTCAGAGTCGCGGCCACGGCGTGTGACACTGCAAAAAATGAAATTGAAACAGTTCTTCACAGACGACGACGCAGTCAGCCCGGTCATCGGCGTAATCCTGATGGTCGCGATCACGGTCATTCTCGCGGCCGTCATCGCGTCGTTCGTCCTCGGGCTCGGGCAGAGTACAGGCGACACCGCACCGTCGATCACGTTCAGTGACGACTTCGATGATGGGTCACTCACGATCTCGGTGAGCAACGTCGGCGACACCGTCGAGGCCGGCGATCTATATCTCCGAGGAACTACTGGATCCAACCCAATCGACGAGGACTTCGCGAACAGCGGTAGTACTGGTGCATTCAGTAAAGCCCTCGGCGACACTTCCAGTGAGCTGGTGGCAGGCCAGTCGATCAAACTTAGTGCTACCAGTTCGTACGACATCGACATCATCTACGACCCTGGCGACGGTGACTCCTCGACGCTGACGACGGTCACCGGCCCCGACGCGTAACGTCATTTTCATTTCACCCATACCCGGGTGACTTCCACCGCGGTCGGCATACCTCCCATAATTTTTAGATAATTAGTCCGGTAGAACCCCCAGAAATCATAGTCAAAATTCCGATAATTTCCCAGTAGTTTATAAACCCAACCGAGTCCAGGGACCCACATTCGAGAATAACACGCGCTAAGTGTGAGTCTGTCCCCGTGGAATCTCCCCACCTGTATTAAACCGGACTAGACGGGAGAGGCGACCGTATGTCAGTAAATACTAGACATGCGGGAGACGAACCGTGCGAAAACTGCGGAAAAAGGCAGTCAGAGCCAGGAATCGACCTGTGCCGGCCCTGCCTGATGCTGGAGGGATCGGCGTGACGGACATGGCGATCGACGGGGAAGATCTCATCGCCCTGCCGGTCTTCATGATCGGCTCGATGGGGCAACTCGGGTTTCTCAGCCTGAGTATCGCCGGCTTCTCCCTGTCCGACGTGCTGTATAGCTTCAGTGCGGACGGCTACACGACCCAGATCTCTATCGGTCTGATCCTGAGCCTGGCCGCGCTCGCGTATGTCCTGTGGACGAACGACCTCGGCTGGCGGGGCTGGTCGGCCATGCAGATCTGGCTGGTTATCACCGTGATCTGGCTGGTCCTGTCGCCCCCGTTCGTCCCCATCATGCAGACCCTCTTACTCGGGTCCGAATGGGGCGCTTTCGGCGCGTTCGTCCTGCAGACGGTCGGCTACACTACCCTGAGCTACCTCGGGTGATCCATCTATGAGAAAACTCTCTTTCGGCGCGGTTGCGGTCGTCGCCCTGCTCGGGCTGTCCCTGGCAGGCGTCGGAGCGGCACAGACCTACGAGAACCTGAGCGGGTCGGACATGCCCGTGAATGAGACCGTGACGCCCGACACCGACACCGAGACTCTCCGAGTGATCGGCGAGAACGTGACGAACGGGACCGCGAGCATCACCGTCTTCGAGATCGACAACGGGACCGAGACTCAGGTCGGGACCGGCACGCTCGACACGTCGACGGCCGGGACCACCATGGACTCCTACGACTTCAACGCGGTCAACTCGTCGCTTGAGTACCGTGTCCTGGTCGAAGGCGACGGCGCGGACATGATCGCCGTCAACAAGGTCAACGTGGTCGCCGCTGGCGGTGGCGGCGGTGGCGGCGGTGGTCTCCCCAACCCGGGAGATATCCCGCTGAAGAACGCCGCGGCCGTCCTGGTCGCCGTGCTCGCCGCGGCCGGCGCGGTCGCCTACAACGTGAGGGACTGATATGAAGCGGATTTTTATTTGCGCGCTGGTCCTGGCAGCGGTGGCGCTACCGGCGGTCGGGATCACCGTGCTCGACGGCGACACGTCGCCGGTCGGAGTCGCGACTGCGGATGACTGCGAAGTTCCGAACTATAGGGACGCCGCTGGCGACTACGGGACCCCTGACGCCCTCATCAACACGGATGGCCTCTGGTTCCAGAAAGCTGACTCACAATGGGACTGCGACGACTACAAGGAAGATCTCGACTACTACGGAGCTGCTGGCTCCATGCGAGCGGGATGGCAACAGTTCGAGAATACTTATTCGAACTCGCTCCAGAACACCGTTCTCGTCGCGTGGTCGGAAATGGAAAAGGCCACCCTCTGGGAATACGACAATGGCACGTCGCTCACCGCCGCTAAATCGGCCGTAGATACCTCCTACGGCAATTACTACACGACCAAGCAACTCAACCTACTCCAAAATTGGAGGGCGATCGTCCAGGCGTCCGATACCTGGGAAAACCAGTCAAACTACGAAATGTTTGACGTGAGTGCCATCCTGCAGAAATCCGAATTCCAGGATGGTGGCACGTGGTACACAATGCCTGCGAATAATGCCGAGTTAGATAGCTACGGCGTTGATTACGTTGGTAAGGGTCCATCTACCAACATCACTCTCGCGAATGGTACGAACGCAACTGTCCCGACAATCCAGGTCGAAATGTGGGGCACTTACTACGACCCCATCGACCCCTCGGCTACTCACACTATCACTCACACCGTCAATATCCACCCCTACATGGACGATTACACGTTCACAAGGACTTCCGATGTTAGTGGCACTAATATCTGGAATGAGGAGGAGAAGATTCGCCACACTATCGAAGCGAGCAATCTCAAGTTACTATCGCCCCCTGACGGAGATGGTCAAACACAATCAACGTGGTTGATGTTCGACACCTTCACGGAGACTCTAAACAAGACTAATCAAGAGCATGATAACTTTGCTGATGGCTCTGATTCCTACGTCCAGGCCATCTACGACGGGTTAAACAGCGGTCAGATCAACTACACGGACGCGATCTCCCGCGCAACCAAGGCCGACCAGTATCTCTCCCAGGCGACCGGCGAGAATTCCAGCTTCAGCGTCTACATGGCTGGTCTCGCGGTCACGGGATACAACGGCTACGACCCGGTTAACACGTCGTACATGACGGTTGAGTTCGATGCTGAAAGGTATGGTAATCAGACCAATCCCATCACCCGCGACGGCGCAATTTTGTCTCGCTACGCGCCGGACGGCGGCTGGGTCTACAACACGACCTACAACACGTCGAATCTCACTGGTGCCCAGATGTTCGTCTCCCTCGACGGCGATGAATACGACATCAACGGCACGTTCAGGATTCTCACCGCCAAGGACCGAAACGGAGATACCCTCGATGCCTCGGACATCGACCAACCCGGCGAAGACCGCTTCGAGGTCCAAAACTCATCCAGTTACGTAGAGTGGATGCAGCACATGGAAAATCGCACTCAAGCCCTCGAAGAAGCCCTTAACGACGGATCTGGTGGCGGGATCGGAGACCCCGATTTGTCCATCCCAGACCCGTTTGACTGGCTCGCGGGGATCGGAGCCGGGATCATGCGGATCCTCGCGATTGTGGCGGTGGTGGTCGTCGCGCTCCTGCTGCTGGCGGTGGCATCATGAATCGGGGCGCGGCCGTCCTGCTGACCGTCCTGGCCCTCTCGGTCTTGGCGGTCCCGATCTCCGCCCAGGAAGCACCGACTCCGACCACTCCGACCCCCACCCCGGATGCGGGCCAGAATCAGACTCACGAACGGATCGACAACGCGACCAGCCTGGTCTCGGCGTCCTACGACTCCGACGACGGGACCGCGACAGTCGTGATAGAGTCGGAGATTCCCCAGCAGATCACGATCTCCGACTCCGGCGCGTTCGTTGATGGCGGAGTCGTCAACCAGCGGACGGTATTCGTCCGTCCTGGGGAGCGGGTCGAGATCACCATGCCCATCACGAAAGCTGATGGGTTCGTCGGCGTCTCGGTGGCGACACAGAACACGCTCTACGCCGTGCCGCTGAAGTCCCAGGTCGACTTCTTCGAGGGAGAGTCAACCTGGCAGACCGTCCAGGTGGCCGCGATCGGCGGCGCGTTCGGCGTGATCGTCATGGCCGTGATCCTGGCGTGGCGTCTTCGAGACGGCGGGACTTCGAGAGTGGAGCGGTTAGCATGAGCGACGCAGACCGCGCCCTCTCCTGGGTTCGCACCCGGTGGTCGGATCTCTTACAGCGGGCGACAGGACGGTACTACGACCCGTCGATGGACGCCCTGGTGGCTGTGTTCGGCGGGCTGACCCTCCTGTGTCTCGACAGCTTCAGACGCGGATCATCCGACGCCGAAACGGGACTCCTGGCCGTCGGCCTCCTGGTCGCGGTAGTCGGGTGGATGTACTACCGCCAGGAACGGAGGTGGCGAGCGTGAGCAAGACTCGCGCCGAGCTGGCCGTCGACCTTCTGAAGGCCTATCGCAACTGGATCGGCCTGGCCGTCCTCGTGATCGTCGCGACGGCCGTGGCCGCGATCGCGTTTCTGGGGATCGACTTGCCAACGATCCAGATCTCACGAGATCAAAAGGTGTTCGCCATGGCGGCCGTCCTCCTCGGGATTCTCGGTTACTTCCCGCTCGCGAAGATCTACGGCTGGCTGTACGATCCGCCCAAGCGGTACATCGTCAGTCTCGGGCTCTCGGGCGAGCCTGGAATCTACGAACTCACCCCGGCGGCCTGGCAGGACGTGACCGTCATCGAGGACGAACTTTACCAGTGGGAAGGCATGACCTGGCCCACCTATGAGGCCGAAGGCTTCGATCCCAATTCGATGACCGCCGTCGGCACCTGGCGGGCGTCCGAACCCGACAGCGAGCTTCTCCGCTACGAGAAGCGCCTGGATGAGGTTCGCAACGATCTCGAAGAGCAAGCGGACACATCGATCGATACGGAGATCCAGATCTCCTCACGAGTCCGCCAGGCGGTCAAAGAAATCGGCCAGGCGATCATCGACGAGCACGCCAGCGCGACCACCTACAACGGCGACCGCGTCGCCGACGTGCTCGCCGACATCCGCAAGGACGTCGAGGAGGACACCCGAGATCCGACGCCCCAGCGCAACGGCGAGAAGCCGACTCGGGACCGCGAGTACGAACGGGCGGACGCCCTCGGAGACCTGAATCAACTCATCAACGACGGAGGGTCAGACAGTGAGTAAGAACGACTCCGAACAGGTCGCCTGGGCGTCGGCGCACGTCCGCGAAGAACTCCCCGATCTCGACGAAGCCCACCCGCATGCGGGCCTGGTTCAGAACCGCGGGATTCGCGAACTCGTGAACTACCTCTCGGCGGTCTACGACGGCGACATCACCGAGACGGACATCTACCGGGACATCGTTCGGAACGAAGCGACGGACTCGCTCACGGACGCTGTGAGCCAGGGCAACGTCAGCCAGATGCAGTACGCCATCGGCATGGTCAGCAATGAGAAGAACGCCCGGAACGCGGATACGCAGGCGTGGATGCGCAACGCGCTCCTGGACGAAGCGTACGTGGGCATGGTCGTGGGCGGGATGGGCTCGGGCAAGACCGCGTTCGCGCTCGACCGCGCGGACGATTGGCACCACGCGACTCGCGGCCGCGTCGTCACGAACGTCGCCAGCGCGTGTGATCCCGCGACCGTGCCCGAGGACGTGACCGGCTACACCGAGCCCGATCACCCCAACGACGTGCCCGAGTACGCGGGTTCGTACTCGGACGTCGAGGACGCGTTCAAGAACGCCCGGACGCACATCCTGGCGATCATCGACGAGACCGACCAGCGGCTCACCGGCAAAGGATCGGACCAGCAGGCCGGCGAGAAGATCGCCAAGATGCTGAAGTTAGTCCGCAAGGGCAAGGCCCCTGCCGGCACGTATCGGGCGATCCTGCTGGTCGGCCAGACGATCAAAGGCGCGACCAAAGAACTCCGGCGGCTGGTTACGAGTAACGGCCACCTCTGGCGCAAAACCTCGAAGTACCGCGTCGAAGTCTACGACGACGTGACCAGCGGGGAGCTGTCCAACAAGAAGGCCGTCCGAACGATCTCCGGCCTGAAGGACGCCCGCTGGAACTACGATACTGGTGAAGAGTCGTCGTTCGTGATGGACGTCGACGCCGACGACGCCGACGGCGGACTCACCGAGAAACAGCGCGACCTTCGCGTGGCAGTGCGTGCGGTCGCGCTGAAGGGACTGAGTGCGCGGGACGCCGCCAGCCTGGTCGACTTCGAGAAGACCTGGGTCAACGACCGCGTGAGCGAGTGGGAAGACGGCGAGCACGTCGACGTTGTGGGCGTCCGTCCGTCCGACATCGAGTAGGAACGCGCGGACGGCGCGCTCGCAGAACTACCCGACCGCGCCCGGGCGGGTCGTGTCCGCCGTCCGGACGCAACCATATATAATATTACACAACCCCCACAGAGGGAAATCTCCGGACCCGGGGTGCGCGGTGATCGGGGCAGTCGGCCCGATCTCCCCGATCGGCTCGCCAGCAGCGGGAGAAGCGGGGACCCAAATTTTTCGCGCTGGCTCCGCCAGAGGTGGGCGGTGTGTTTTGGTGATGTGGCCTTAGCCACACGACTAAGGGGAAACCGGAAGCTCGCCTTCCGGTTTCTCCCTTGGTCGCGCGGCTGGGGTCGAGCGCCAGCGAGATCCCCAGCCGCGCGACACGCGCCGGTCGGCCGATAATACGGAAAATACTGCCTGAAAAGAAGGGGAACGGTAGTGATGCCTCTATCCAGGGCGCGGCGCTACCCGGTGTCCCACTCGTCGGCTGGCGGACACCCGGCGTCCATCCACGCCTCAAAGTCGAAGATCTCCCTGGCCTTCCGGTTCTCGCGGGCCTCTCGCTGCTGGCTCTCGACGCTCTTCTGGAACGCGTGGCTCAGGTCACGGAAGCGGTGGCGGCTGCCGTCAGCCAGCGTCACGACGACGTGCACGCCAGCCAGCACCGTCTCGACGCACTCCTGATAGGTCGTCTTTATCTCCCGAAGCACGTTCCGGGCCTCCTGGCGGTCGGTCGGCTGGTAGCCGATCTTCAGGAGCTTCCGGCAGCCCTCTCTATCGACGACACTGATAGCGTACTCACGTCGCAGGCGACTCCATGCGTCCCGCGCGCGTTCGTCGGCGGCGTCGGCCAGCTCCATCGCCGCGCTCCCGATCTCCTCCTGGAAGCGATCGCCGGCCGCCCGGACGCGCTTCAGTAGCTCCTGCTGAATCTTCTTCGATTCCAGTTCTAACTCGCCGTAGGTGTGACGGATCAACCCCTCCATCCGGTCGGTCACTTCTCGGACCGTCCGGTAGGTGTTGCCCGTCCTCTCGGCGGCCTCCTGGGGCGAGACCTTCCCGCCGTCGGTCAGCAGTAGCTCGGTAACGTCTCGGTCGGCCCGAGTCATGTTGCCCCAGAGTTTCATCACGCGGTGCTCCTGCTCGTCCTCGATGTCGGGCAGAGGGCACTTCACGAGCTTCCGGGACTCGTGGGTGTCTTCGACCGACCAGTACGGATCGAACTCGACGAACGCGTCACTCGCCGCGGTCGTCGCGAGCCCAGACCATTCGAGGCAGTTCAGGATCGTCTCTTCGAGCTCGCGCCGGGCGTCGTCGAGATCGTCCCACCGAATGGTCTGCTCGGTCCGACTCGTCTGGTAGGACACCTCGAATTTCGGGTGATAGGGAGCCTGGTCGGGCTCGTACTGCTGGGGTTCGTTCGGGTAGTAGTGCTTCAGTTCCTTCCCCAGCGAGTGCCCGCGGACCAGTTCGCTGGCCTTCTCGTCTTCGACGGTCGCGGTCACGTAGTAGCCAGGAATCTTGGTGTGGTCTTCGACGTGCTTCCGGTAGCCCGTTCGATCGCCCTGGATCAACGTGTGCGCTCGCGCTATTGGGCCGTCCGGTGCGTACAGCGGGCCACTCTCGTCACGGAACAGGCGCACGTAGTACGCCAGGTCGTCGACGTGACTGTCAGGGTGCGGGTGATCGAAGTATCGGCTGTGGATGCCGTAGGCGTCCATCACGCGCTTCACGAGGGTCAGATACTCCTCGTGGGGAATGTTGGACGCCTGTACCTGCACGTCGATATACGGCGCGCCGTAGTCGGGCACAGAGACGGGTTTGCCGTCGGCGCGGAGGTTCGGCCAGCGCGGTCGGACAGTGATCGTCCCGCCCTTCACGCGCTTGTCTTGGTCGGCGCGTTTGCCCTCGTAGGTCGGCGAGTCCTTCGAGACGAAATAGAACTGGAACTCTCGGACCTGCTGTAGCTGGAAATCGGGGTTGTCCCAGGGGTCGAGTCCGCTCTTGGAGTAGTCGAAACAGGTGGCCCACGTCTCACCGAGGAACTGGATGGCTTCGGTAGGTTTGCCCTCGGTTTCCCAGCGATCGCCCCAGTCTTTGATGAGGCTGTCCATCGCATAGTAGGGTGCGAGCCCGTGGTCTGACACGTGCTCGCCAGGGTGAACCCCGAATGTGAACCGGATGTCGCCCTCGTGAGGGGCAGGCTTGACTGACCGGCTCACTGTTCACCCCTCCTGTTTCGTGGCGGCTTCGACGGCCCGGCCGACCTCGTAGTGGCTCACCGCGAGCGGCTGCATGTTCGACCAGTCCCACTCGACGCGCTCGCCCGCTTGCACGTCGTAGAGGTGGCTGGCCCGGACGAACTCGCTCACTTCTGACCACCGTCCTCGTCGAGTCGCTGGCGAGCCCGTCGAAGAAGGTTCCCGACAGTTCCCGGCGACCGCCCGGTCTTCCGTGCGTACTCACGCACGCCATAGCCGTCCTGCTCGACGGCTTCGAAGACTTCACGCTGGGCGTCGGACAGGCCAATCAGATCGGCCTCGAAGTGGAACAGCGACGACTGGTACGTCACCGCCACTCACCTCCGAAACACTCCGGGTTCCCGCAGAGCTTGTAGTGTGGGCGGTAGGCAGCGGTCGGAACCTCGGTGTAGTCTCGCTCGGATCGGCGCGTCGGGCACGCCGGGCGCGGCTCGTCGGCGTCCGGATCTGGCCGGTGGAGCGTATTCGCGTACGTCGATCGATTCCTAACCGCTTTTTCGGGCAGTTGATCGGCTGAGACGGCGGTTCCGCTCACGCAGACCACCTCCGTTCGGCTAAATCTATCGCCCGACGGCGCGGGGCCCCGCCAGGATTCCAAACGAACTCACTATTTTTCGCCGATTCCCGAGAATTGTCATTCGGCGTTTCTGTGCTTATTGAAACCTCTACCCCGGGAATCGGGTAGACTACAATTCGGGTAGAATTGTGATGGGCCCTGCCGGATTTGAACCAGCGCTCAATCGGTTATGAGCCGATCGCTTTAACCAGACTAAGCTAAGGGCCCT
>ENA-ORDC01000846-ORDC01000846.1-marine-metagenome-genome-assembly--contig:-NODE-846-length-26065-cov-9.421656_pt1 | contig 26065 bp, 25 predicted proteins | sample MGYA00237783_ERZ508515 | MGnify/ENA primary metagenome ERZ508515 (study PRJEB26186, sample SAMN06268792) | marine metagenome | isolation source: Eden Landing Ponds, San Francisco, CA, USA | place... | reverse complement strand
GAATGGCTGAAAGCCCTCGGCCCGCTCGCGGTCGCTGAGCGGGATATCCGCGCTCTCAGCACCGCCCGCACGGATAGGGCCCGCTCAGCGACTACCCTTCGGCGCGAGCCCGCCTCACGGGTCGCGTTGCTCCCCGTTCGGCCAGTGGTGGCGCTCCTGCGTCGCGCCACCCGCGCCTCGCCCTTCCAGTCCGCCAGGGATTCAATCTGTCGGGGCGGCCACCGAACAAGTCACGTCGAGACGGCCAGTGCAGCGTACATCTCCTGGTGGACTGAAAGGGCGAGGGTCGCTCGCGCTCGTGTAGTCGTCTGAGCGACCCCTATCCGACCGAAGGGAGGATATGTCGCTCAGCGACCGCGAGCGGCCCGAGGGCTTTCAACGCCTGACCTCGAGTGCGGTGCTGTCTGCGGCCAGTGATTCTGCCAGAGAAAATTCTACGAAATCATATGATTAGGACACAGGACACACTTTCAAGCCTTCCCTGCCGATAGTACACATCTGGTGAACTGTCGAATCCGTCCGGTAGCCCAGAGACGAGAACGGTCGCCTGAGACAGCGAACACAGCGAGTGACGACGTCTACGACTGGTGGAGTCGGCACCCACACGCGCTCGACGTGCTCTACGCGATGGCGTTCCTGGGCCGCGAAGCGTCGTTCCGGCGGCGAGCGACCGAGACGCTCGGTCTGGCGCCCGGCGAGCGCGTCCTCGAAGTGGGCTGTGGCAACGGCAACAGTTTCGGGACGCTCCGCGAGGGTGTCGGAACCGACGGGACAGTCGTCGGACTCGACGCCAGCGAAGGAATGACGACGGCAGCGAGAGCCCGGGTCGATGACGCAGGGTGGCGAAACGTCCACGTCGTACAGGGTGACGCCCGCCGACCACCGCTGCCCGACGAGACCGTCGACGCTTCGTACGCCGCGATGTCGCTGAGCGCGGTGCCCGACCCCGAAGGCGCTGTCGCGGCGACGCGGGACCTGCTCCGACCTGGCGGGCGGTTCGTCGTCCTCGACGCCCAGCCCTTCGACCGGTGGCCCTGGCGCGCGCTCAACCCGCTCGTCGTTCCCACCGCCGAATGGGCGACGGACTGGGTCCCCGAGGTCGACCTGACGGCCACACTCGACCGCGAGTTCGACAGCGTCGACGTCTCGACGTTCAACGGCGGGTCGATCTTCGTCGCCTGTGCCCGGAAAGCAGAGTGAGCGTCGACTCGCAGCCGTTGCCAGTCCATCTCCCGAATCGACAACGCACCGGCGACCGAGAGCAGTACTTACTTGCGACCCGTCGCTACGTCGGGTCATGCAAGAGACGCGCGAAGCGGTACTCGACGCCCTCGCCGACGGCCCGGTGTCGGGCCCCGATCTCGCCGAGCGCCTGGGCGTTTCGCGGGCGGCCGTCTGGAAACACGTCGAGGCGCTGCGAGAGGCCGGTTTCACGATCGAGAGCCGCGACGACGGCTACGCGCTCGCAGCCGTCCCGGAGTTCGGCGGTCCAGCGGTCGAGTACGGCCTCGACGCACCCTTCGAGGTCGAATATTACGACGAGATCCCGAGTACCAACGCCCGTGGCCGGGAACTCGCCGGGGAAGGCACCGAAGACGTGGCCGTCCTCGCCGACCGCCAGACGGGGGGCAAGGGTCGCCTCGGTCGGGACTGGGTCTCGCCGAGTGGCGGTATCTGGTGTAGTATCGTCTGTCGTCCGGACGTGCCGGCCACCCACGCGCCCGTGTTCACGCTCGCGGCCGCGGTGGCAGTCACGCGAGCCGCCCGTGAGACGGGCGTCGACGCACGGATCAAGTGGCCCAACGACGTGGTCGTCCCGCAGGACGATGGGGACGGCGAGGACGGCGGCACTGACGGACTCCGGACAGAGCGTAAACTCGCGGGGATCCTCACCGAGATGGAGGGCGAGGCCGACCGGATCTCCTGGCTCGTCGTCGGCATCGGCGTGAACGCGAACGTCGATCCGGACGACCTCCCGGGCGACGCGAACCCGACGAGTATCCGCACCGAGGTGGGCGACGTCGACCGGCGCGTGTTCACCCAGCGCCTTCTGGAGGAGTTCGACGGCCTCAGACAGGACCCCGAGTCGGTCGTCGACGCCTGGCGCGAGCACGCGAGTACGCTCGGTCGCCGCGTCCGCGTCGACACGCCCGGCGGCGAGGTGGTCGGCGAGGCCGTCGACGTCCGCTTTCCAGGAACACTCGTCGTCGATACCGGCGACGAACGCGTCGACGTGACGGCCGGTGACTGTGAACACCTGCGACCGCTGCCCTGACCTGCGACCGCTGCCCTGACGCGTGAGAACTTCGACACCCGTCGCTACTTGGCCTCGGTTTTCGCCTTCGAGGATACCAGCTACTCGGGTCCGACGGCAGCGGGTTCTCGGTCCTCGTTCTGTTTCGGGTCCCGCTCCTGTTCCTGGTCCTCCTCGGCCGCCTCTTCCGACCCCCCTGCACCGAGTCGAACGGTGACGACCGGAACTGGTGCCGTGCGGACAACTCGTTCGGCGACGCTCCCGAGGATGAGTCGGTCGATCCCCCCGCGACCGTGCGTGCCCATCACGATGCAGTCGACTCCCTGTTCGCGGGCGACGCGGACGATCTCCCGACTCGGTCGCCCCTCCACGGTCGTCGTCTCCAGGTCGAGGCCGTCGTCGAGTAACTGTTCGACCTCTGTGAGCGCGATATCACCTTGCCCGTCGAGGACTTCCCGGACACCCTCCCAGGACGCTTCCATCGGCAGCCCGGTGTAGCTCGTCGCGTCCACGACGTACAGCGCGAGGACGTCTGCGCCGTGAATCTCGGCTACCTCCTCCGCGTGGGCGATCACCTGCTCGAACCCCGGCGAGCCGTCCGTCGGCACCAGGATCGTGTCGTACATCCCCATGTCACGATCTATCATGCGAGATGGTATAACCCTTCGGTCGCCGCCGAACACACTGTCTCGGGGTCGATCCGGCGACGGCGGTTTCACTCCGCTTCGTCGGGTTCGACGCGTGCTCGCAGCCAGTCGACGTGGGCTTCGAGCATCGTCCGGCCGGCGTCGGTGAGCAGATACTCGTCGTGGATGCCCGACTCCTGGAGTTCGAGGTGGCCGCCGTCGACCAGGGCGTCGAGTGCGCCGTAGAACGACTTCGGGTCGATACGTTCGTCGTAGTGCGATTCCAGTCGCGACTTGAGCGCCTGTCCGTGGAGCGGCCCCTCGTCGTAGAGGAGGAGACACAGGTCCCGGCGGCGCCCGCTCTGGAGCCACTTCGCCATATCGTCCGCTCCGCGTCGGGGCTACTCGGGTCTTGTGCTGTGTGGCCCGGGTCGGTCGTTTCGATGTACCCGGTTTGCCGGCAGCGCCGGCGGCCCACCGACCAATTCAAGCCGCTGGCACTCCATCCCCGGGTATGGGCATGGGCCTCGACGAGTTCGTGGCGGACTTCGAGCGGGACGAGGCCGACGAGCGGCGCCGCCTCGCCGAGGAGAAGTCCTACGCGATCACCGACCACCTGGAGGGCGTCGCCGAGCAGTTCGACGAGCGCCTCCAGGGCGACTCCCTCTTCGGCTCCACGTCACCCGAGATCTTCGTCGGACGATCGGGGTACCCGGACGTCTCGACGGGCGTGCTCTCGCCGATGGCAGAGGGTGCCGACGCCGCCGACTACGCGACCAGCGGCGAATGGTACAGTCGAGGATTCGGCGTCGAAGACGTCCTCCAGCGCCGTTCTGGTCTCCTGAACTCCACGCGCTCGGCGAACGTCGACGTCTACGACACCTGGGACGGGTTCGTCGGCGTCCAGCGCGAGGTCGCTATCGCCGACCGTCCCGTCGACGTCGAACTCGGCCTCGCCGACACGCCCGACCTCGACATGGGCTTCGACGACATCACCACCCCCACGGGACCGCGCGCTCGTGCCACTGACGCCGAGCTCGCCGAGAACCCCCACGTCCCGCGTGCGGTCGAGAAGACACTCGAAGACGACGACTGGCGCGCCGAGGGGGCGATGACGTACCTCTATCGCCGCGGGTTCGACGTCTACGACGTCAACACGATCCTCTCTGCGGGCGCGCTGGGCCAGGGGAAAAACCGACGACTCGTCCCGACACGCTGGTCGATCACCGCTGTCGACGACACCGTCGGCCAGTACCTGCGGGGCAGTCTCAGACACAGCAACTCCGTAGATACGGTTCAGGTGTGGGCCAACGAGTTCATGGGCAACCGCTACTGGGTGATCCTGGCGCCGGGCAACTGGGAGTTCGAACTCGTCGAGATGAAAGCGCCCGACAGCGTCTGGAACCCCGAGGCCAGCGACTACTACCTCGCGAGCGCCCACGAGGGCTTCGAGGGTCGCACCGGCTACGTCGAGGAGACCGCCGGCGCCTACTACGCCTCGCGGCTGGGGGTCCTGGAACACCTCCACGAGCGCGACCGCCAGGCCAAGTGCCTCGTCCTCCGCGAGGTCACGGACGACTACTGGGCGCCCGTCGGCGTCTGGCAGGTCCGTGAAGGGGTGCGCCACGCCTTCGACGGCGACCACGGCGAGGCCGAGAGCTTCCACGACGCGCTCCGGGCGCTGGAACCGCAACTCCCCATCTCACGGACGGCGCTGCGGCGCAAGTCGAATCTCGTCGCCGGACTGCAGACCGCGCTCACGGATTTCTGAGGCTCGCCCCAGCACGTCGGCCGTCGCACGCGCACAGACGAGTCGGGGGAGAAGTTTACAAGACTCGACCGTCGAGTGTGAGCTATGGTCCCGCTACAGATGGGTATCCCGGGCGGCCCCGAACTGCTCGTTATCCTCCTCATCATGGTGGTACTGTTCGGCGTTCCGCTCGTCCTCCTCGGGGTCGGCGGGTTCGTCTACCTCCGGTCGAACGCCGACGACGACACCCAGGAACGCATCGCCGAACTCGAAGGCGAGATAGACCAGCTCAAGAGCGAACTCGACGCCGAACGCGACGACGAACAGGCCGCAAGCGACGGCGGCACCGAGGAGAGTGGTTCCGGCGACAGCACTGGTTCCGGCGCCTGAACGGTCGCTTCGCCTATTCGCGGGTCAGTTTGTTCTGTACGGGCGCGGAGTAAGAGTGAGAGTAGCGGTGGCGCGCGCCGTCGAGTGTGCCGAGCGGTGTGAGGCGCGACCGCAGGGAGCGCCTCGATGCGAGCGGGGAACGGAGTGACCCGCGAGCCAGGGAGGCCACGAGACGGCGTCGTGCGAGGGATGAGCGAACGGAGTGAGCGAATCGGCTGGGGAGGCGTGTGGCCTGCGGTTGCTGTGGGGCGGGACTGAAAGGGGCGACACGCTTGACGAAGGACGGCGACGGTTCGCCGAACGGAGTGAGGCGAACGCCGATAGACGAACGCAGCGAGTCTATCGGAACAAGCACCGCACGAGCGAACGCAGTGAGCGAGGAGGAACGTAGCGAGACGCCCGAGTCAAGCGCGGCGGGGCTTTCCGGCGGTTCTCGATCGAGGCACCGATGAGAAAGACCGGACGAGAGAGACCGGACGAGAGAGACCGAACGAAAGCCCCGACGTGTTCGACTCACGGCTCGCTTCGCTCGCCGTTCGTCAACGAGGTTTTCACTCACTCCGTTCGCTCAAACCTCGCTTGAGTCGCGCGGCACGCTCTGCGCTCCTCACTCTGTTGCGGTGTCTGCTCGCGGGCCGAAGGCCCGCTCGCACGGGCCGAGGCGGCTTCGCCACCTCACGGCTTGAGGCGCCGTGCTTCCTCGAACACGTCGCCCCTTTCAGTCCCACCCCACAGCAACCGCAGGCCACACCCCTCCCCAGCCGATTCGCTCACTCACTCCGTTCGTTCGCTCATCCCTCGCACGGCTCCGTCTCGCGGCCCTCGCGAGAGTCGCTCGGGTCGCTCGACAGCGCGCGCCACCGCAGTTGCTACTCCTTTCCCCTGTACCGATCAAACCACGTCGAGACTGTCGAACGCCTCGTCGACGAGTTCTCCCGTCGTCGCGACGATGTCGGCCCACTCCTCGTCGTCCGGTGCCATCCCGACCAGGCGAGCGATCCGCATGATCGAGACGTGATAGACCTCCTGCACGCCGGGCTCGACCTGCCAGACCACGACACCACAGGGAAACAGGCCGCCGATCTGGTTGTCCGAGGCGTCGAGGGCCCGGTCGGCCACCTCGGGGTTACACGCACCCAGGAAGTGGTAGGGGTCCCGGTCCGCGTCGACTTTCTCGTTGAGCAGATTCGAGGGAGAGAACTCCGCGGGGAAGCCGAATCCGGCGTCCTCGAAGGCTCGGCGAACGTGGTCGACGGCCGCCTCGTGGTCCATCTCCAGGGTCGCCCGTTTCTCGCCGATGTCTCCGCTACTGACGGCTTCGGGGTCGATGGGTAACGCCATGTCGGCGACTACGGCGTGAGTCGACAAAAATCAGCGTGTCGGCTCCCGGTTCAGGGCCCACGGTGCCACTCGGCGCCGCAGGGCTACTCCTCGGCGGTCGGGACGGGACCGGTCCCGACGACGTCGCGGACTTCGTCGACGAACTCCTGGCGCGTCTCGAAGTAGGGGACGTCGACGTCGTCGAGGACGTCGCCGAGCTCCTGCGGACCGTCGGGCGTCCGGATCGTACTGTCGCCCTCGCGGTCGACGATGTCACTCTTCGGTTTGCCCCAGGTCAGTCGCGAGGCGACCTGCGCCAGTGGCGCGCCTTCGACCGGTTCGCCCTCGCCCAGTTCGACCGCGGGTCCCTCGTCTTCTTCGTCCTCGTCGGCCATGTCCCGGAATTTACCGGCGCGGCGATTAGTGCTTTCGCTTCTCGCCGGGACGAGACCCTGACCAGATCACCTCGGACCGTGCGAAACTCCCAGTCAGGTGTCTCGGACTGTGCGAAACGCCTGACTGACCGATCTGACCGAAGGACAGCCCGCTTAGAACAGGTCTTCGAGTTCGTCGCTGCCGAAATCTTCCGGTTCCGGAGCCGCTTCCTCGGCGTCCTGCGCTTCGCGGGCGCGGTCGAGGAACTCCTCGATACGGTCGGAGCGCTCGATGCCGCCCAGGAGAACGAGCGAGGCGAGCCGGTCCGAGGTCAGCGGGAAGTCACCGCCCCGGACTTCCATACTGCCGGTCTCCTCTTCGAGCCACTTTCGGGCGCGCTCGACGCCTTTCCGGGAGATCCGGTCGGGCTCGCCCGCGACGACGAGCAGCCCGGTCTGTGCTTTCACGACGTTCGGGACGCTCGTGCCTGTCAGAAGGGCGTTGCGGGTAGTGCTCGTTATCGCGTTGACGTTGTCACCGGCGTCGGGACTGGCGGCCGCGCTGGCGTAGCCGATGGCGGCCATCCCACCGGCTCTGAGCGTGTTGATTATCTCCGAGGAGTCGACGACGCTCTCTGCGACCGCGTCGACGGCGCCGGTCTCGCCCGCGGCGAAGAGCAGGCCGAAGCGCTGGGCGAGGTTGTCGTTTATCGCCTCGTAGCCCGACTGGACGCTCTCGCCGGCGCTGTGCCAGGCGTCGTTGTCGACCAGCAGGAGCGAGTCGGCCTCGCGCGCGACGGTCTTCAGCGAGCGACCGGCGTTGGCCTGGTAGATCGCCCCCTCGTCGCGCCCGGGGAGGACGCCGAGCACGTAGACGGGGACGTCGTGGATTCGCTTCAGTTCGCGGGCCAGTGCCGGGGCGCCGCCGCTGCCGGTCCCGCCGCCGAGTCCGGCGACGATCACGACCGCCTCGGCCTCGCTCGTGAGATGAGCATCGAGGCCGTCCATCACTTCGGTCGCTTCGTCTTGCATGATCTCGGCGCCGAGTTCGTTGTCGCCGCCGACGCCGTGGCCTTTGACGCGGTCACGACCGACCAGCATCGTGTCGACGTCCAGGTTCTGGAGGTCCGCGCGGGCCGTGTTGACGGCGAGGGCTCCCTGGACGGCGCCAAAGCCCATCTCCGAGTCGTATTCGGCCAGCCGCTGGGTGATCTTCCCGCCGGCCTGGCCGACACCTATCAGGGCGACCTTCATGGGCCGACTGTCGGCACACCGATGCTTCAACGTTGGGTACCGAGGGGAACTCCGGGGAGCGCCGCGGTGCGTGGCGAACGTTCAAGTGTGGTGACGGGACCACCCCGGTCTATGTCCGAGAACCTGGCCGACCGACTCGACGCAGTCGAACGCGCGCTGACCGACGGCGACGCAGACCTGACCGAGGTCCGCGAGCGTGCGGCGCTCTCCGGCGACGTCGACCGTCTCGAAACTCGCGTCGAGGAACTCGAAGCACAGGTCGAAGAACTCGACGCAGCGCTGGAAGCCGTCCGTGGCTACGCCGGCAACGTCCGGGCGGTCAATCGCGAGGTCGAACGCCGCGCCAGTGCGGCCCTCGCGAAGGCCGAAGCCCTCGAAACGGCGGTCGACGGTCCTGTGGACGACACCGCGGTTGCCAACGCACAAGACAGTGTCGACGCCGGTGCCAGCGACGAAAAGGGAGACGCGCTCGGCGGTGGAACTGACCGACCCGGTTCGGGTTCGGGGTCACCGGCCGGTCGGTTCTCCGGCCCGACCGGAGCGTCGACGACGGACCCGGCTGGGCGCGACGAGTTCGACTGGGGACTCGACGAAACGCGCGACACCGCCGGCCGAGAGAGCGAGTCGACGCGTCCCGGGGGCAACGCAGTGGTCGGTCGGGATACCCAACACCGGGGCACAGGTGACCAGTCGAACCGTCGTTCCCGGCCGAGAACCGCCAGAAAGCGAGGCGACGCGGTCGACCACGAGGACGACGAGGGGAGCGGGACCGAGCAGTTCATCGAGCGCGTGCGGGACGCCCTCTGACGGTGCGAGTACTGTTCACCGTGGCGCTCGCGGTGGCGATACTCGCGGTCGCGCTCCCCGCGATCGACGCCGTGAGTGTCGAGCGAGCCGACACGCGCGTGCGGGCCGCCGTCGAGCGCCTGGTGCAGGCCGCCCGGACGCTCGCGACCGGGAACGACGCGCTGCCGCCCGACCAGGGACCCGCCAGACAGGCCATCGAACTCGAACTGCCGGACGGCGGCGTCGCGACCGCGCCGCTGCGCTCGCTGACTATCGGACCGCCCGCGTCGACGTCCGGGGTGGAATCGCGCGAGGCTGTCGCTGGGTCCGTCGGCGCGACGACGCGGCTCACCTGGCGCGTCGCTGGCGGCCGACAGCGCGTCAGGCAGGTCGCCGGTGTCCGGATACGACCGGTCGAGGGCGACCGATTCACGCTCGGTCGCGGCGGCCGACAGCGACTGGTTCTCCGACTCGTCGAGCGCCAGGGGCAGCGTGTCGTGACCGTCGGCCGACCGGACGGGTGACCCCGACACCGCGAAGGTTCAAATACCGGGCCGGGGCCAGCGCGGCCCATGCACGCGCTGCTGTCGCGGCTACTCGACCGCGAGGACGACGATCCCGACTGTCGCTGTCGCCCGTCGTTCGAAGACGGCCGACTGGTCGTCGACGCGAGCGACTGTCCGTCGGCGGGGCGACTGGCCGAGACTGCGGCCTGCCGGGCCACCGCTGTCGGGGCACTCACCGCGCGGGACGCCGAGTCGGTCGTGATCCGGACCGAGAGCGTCGAACGCGCCTACGAGGGCGACGCGGCCGCGCTGCTCGTCGCTGCCGGCCGGTTCGCCGACGCTGTAGCGTTCCACGACGAACGACTCGCCGACCGGGCGCTGACCGACCCGCTCGGTGCGGCCCACGAAGCGACCGGCCGCGCCGGCCCGGTGGCCCGACTCGCCGCCGAAACCGGAATCGCCGAGGGCGCGGCCGGGGCCGACGGATACGCCGACGCGCTCCGGCCGTTCGTCGGGCCGCGACTGAGCCGCTGGCGGGTGACGACGCGGCTGCCGACTGACGCATGCCTGTCCGAGACTCGCACGCTCGAAACGGGAGCGACTGCGCGGGTGTACGCGCGACCCGGCGACGGCGTCCGAACGTATCACCTCCAGCCGGTCGAGAGCGAGTTCGACGAATCGGCGCTGGCGACGCTCGCGACCGCTCACGAGCGACTGGCGAGTGGCGACGTGGAGGGAGCAGAGCGGGCGCCGGGGCGAGCGGTACGGGCAGTCGCCGACGACGGGGACCCGGTCGCCGACCTGCGGCGCGTCCTGTGCAAACACACTCGCGGGTTCGGTGTGGTCGAGGACTGTTTCGCAGACCCCGACCTCTCGGACGTGTTCGCGACGGCGCCAGTGACCGACAACCCGCTGTGGGTTCGTGTCGACGGCGAGGCGATGCGGACGAACGTCCGCCTGACGGCCGCGGGTGCCGACGCGCTCGCCTCGCGTTTTCGCCGCGAGAGCGGTCGCGCCTTCTCGGGTGCCGACCCGACACTCGACGCCAGCGTCGCGACCGACGACCGCCGGATCAGGGTCGCAGGCGTCACCGACCCCGCGAGCGATGGCGTCGCCTTCGCGTTCCGTGCCGGCGACCGCCGACCCTGGACACTCCCCGCGCTGGTCGCCAACGGGACGCTCCCCGCCGACGCCGCGGCGCTGCTGTCGGTCGCCGTCGAACGCGGTGGAGCCGGACTCGTCGCCGGACCGCGCGGTGCCGGCAAGACGACGCTGCTGGGCACGTTGCTGTGGGAGGTGCCGCCCCCGACGCGGACGGTCGTCATCGAAGACACACCCGAACTGCCGGTCGACGCGCTCCAGAGCCACGGGCGGGACGTCCAGGGGCTCCGGAGCGCGCTCGACGAGACCGGTCCCTCACCCGAGCAGTCGCTCCGGACCGCACTCCGCCTGGGAGAGGGCGCGCTGGTCGTCGGCGAGATCCGCGGCGAGGAGGCCGCAACTCTCTACGAGGCGATGCGCGTCGGCGCCAACGACGGCGCGGTCCTCGGGACGATCCACGGTGACGGCGGGATGGACGTCCGCGAGCGGGTCGTCAGTGACCTGGGCGTTCCCGAGGCTTCGTTCGGGGTCACTGACCTCCTGGTCACGCTCGAAGTCCACGAGACTGACGCGGGACGACAGCGGCGTGTCCGGGCTATCGAGGAGGTCAGAAGTGGCGGTGACGCGACGGACCGCACCGGGCCAGGGACCGGCGGAGTGGACCGTGACGCCGACGGTGGCCAGCGAGTCACCTTCGAACCGCTGTTCGAGCAGGGGGGCGACGGTCTCGTCTCGACGGGGTGTCTCGACCGCGGGAACAGCCGTCTGCTCTGGGACCTGGCAGACCCCGCAGAGTCCTACGCTGACGTTCGATCGGCGCTGGACGCGCGAACGGAGTGGATCGCCGATCTCGCGGCCACGGACCGGACCGACCCCGAGACTGTCGAGCGCTCGCGGGCCGACCGATTCGGGAATGCGGCGTCGGTCGCCGGCACGGGGACGGTCGCCAACGGGTCGGCAGTCGGCGAGTCGGCTGGTGGGTCGGGTGGGGGGTGACCGCGCCGTGGTGAAACTCGTCGGTGGACAGCGCGTCGTCGCGGCGTTCGCGAGGCTGGCGCCGTGGTCGCCCGAGCCTGATGCGGCCCTCGAACGCTCGCTATCGTTCCTGGGCTGGGAGGTCGAGGGTCGGCGCCTCCAGCGCGCGGCCGACGGCGCCGGGATCGCGACGGCAGGGTCGCTCGGACTGGTCGGTTTCGTGCTCGGATTCGGCCACTTCGCTCTCGGACTGGCGCTGGCGGCGGGTGCCGGTGTGGCCGCCGCAGTGCGGTTCGCCCCGCGGGGCCTGGCGACGACGCGCCGGACTCGCGCGCTGGGGCAGGCGCCCGGGCTGGTCAGCCGTGCGGTGTTACGGATGCGACTGTCACCGTCGCCAGAGCGGGCGGCGGCGTTCGCGGCCGAGACGGGCCGTGGTCGACTCGCGGACAGCCTCGCGTCACACGTCCGGCGGGCGGGTGCGACCGGCGAGACCGGGATGGCGACCTTCGCCGACGAGTGGGCCGAGTGGTTCCCCGCGTTACGGCGGGCACTGACCCTCGTCGAGAGTGCAGGCGACGCGCGACCGGACCAGCGCGCTCGCGCGCTCGACAGCGCGCTCTCGGTAACGCTCGACGGGACTCACGAGACGATGGCGGAGTTCGCGGCGGGGATCCGCGGTCCCGCGACCGCCCTCTACGCGTTCGGTGTCCTCCTCCCACTCGCCCTGGTCGCACTCGTCCCGGCCGCGGGCACCGTCGGGGTAGATATCCCGCTGGCGGCGGTCGTCGTCGGCTACGACCTCCTCCTCCCGGCGGTGGTCGTCGCCGCGAGCGGGTGGCTGCTCGCTCGGCGACCGGTCGGGTTCCCGCCGACGCCCGTGCCGCGAAGCCATCCCGACGTCCCCGACGGACGGTGGCGTGCGGTGCTAGCCGGGGTCGTGGCGGCCGCTGTCGCCTGGTTCTCGACGACGGGATTCGTCGCCCAGTGGACCGCGTGGCTCACCGTCCCGGGCGCGGCGGTCGGCGCTGCGCTGGTCGTCCATTACCATCCGACGACGGCGGTCCGCGAGCGAGTGCGGGCGGTCGAGCGCGGGCTTCCGGACGCGCTCGCGCTCGTCGGGCGCGAGGTGAGTCGGGGTCGGGCGGTCGAGACGGCGATGGACGAGGCGGCGACGCTGCTGGATTCCGAAACCGGCGACGTACTGGCCGAGGCGACCCAGACCCAGCAACAACTCGAGGCGGGCGTCGGGGAGTCGCTGCTTGGCGAGTACGGCGGGCTCGGTGACGTACCCAGCGAGCGGGCACGGAGCACCGCAGAACTGCTCGCACTCGCCGCCTCCGAAGGACAACCGGCAGGACAGGCACTGGTCGCGATGGCTGACCACCTCGACGAGCTCCGGTCGGTCGAACGGTCGGTCAGGCGCGACCTCCGGGAAGTCACGTCGACGCTGTCGAACACCGCGTCGGCGTTCGGCCCGCTGGTCGGCGGCGCGACGGTGACACTCGCCGAGCGCACGAGCGTGGACGGCCCGCTCTCGGGCAGTTTGCCGCCCGACGCGCTCGGGCTGGCGGTCGGTGCCTACGTGCTCGTGCTCGCGGTCGTGTTGACGACGCTCGCGACGGGGCTGGAGCGCGGAGTCGACCGGTCGCTCGTCGGCTATCGCGTGGGGCGTGCACTCCTGTTTGCGGTGACGGTGTTCTGTCTGGGGGTGGTTGGGACGCGCCTTATCGTGTGATATCGCCTGAAGGTTTAAATCCGAACGGGCGGCCAGGGCGGCCCATGCTCGACGTACCCGTCGAATCCACGTACGTCTGGTTCGGGCTCGTCCTCGTGAGTGCGACGCTCCTGGGACTCGTGTTGCGCGTCCCGACGGCACCGCCGCCGGACGCCGCCGCGACCGCACGCACCGTCGACAGCGTCGCGTCGAGCCCCTACGAAGCACAGGGTCGACAACCGCTCGACGCGACGGCGATCCGTCTGGGTAGCGAGCGGGTCGGTCTCCGCACCGACGGTGGGGAGGCACACGCGGCCTTCGCCTACGATTCGGTCGTCCCGGTCCTCGGCCACGAGGGGCTCTCGGCGGTCCTCCGGGGACGGCCGCCGAGTGCGGTCTTCGAGACGGCGAGCGAGTTCGCGGCGGCGCTCGAGGCGACGCGGACGACCGACCCGACCTGGCAGCCGGCGCCGTCCGTGTTGCTCGTCAGGCGAGTCTCGTGGGGGGAGACGAATGCGACGCTCGTCGGCGCGTGAGCGGTGCCAGACGGAACCGTTCGCCGCGCTCGCGGCGGTGTTCGTCGTGGCGCTCGCGCTGTCGGTCTGGGCCGGCGTCTTCGAGGGGACACTCCCGGGACCGGTCGACCGGAACGTGGCCGAACCGACCGCCGACCGGGTCGAGCGAGCGCTGACCGTCGCCGGCGTGGTTCGACCCGACCGGACCGAGAGCCTGCACGGCACGGGGGCCGAGGGCTACGAACTGAACGTCACGCTCACCGCCGACGACGAACGCTGGTCGTTCGGTCCCGCCGCCCCGGGCACTGCCGACGTCGCGACGCGGCGCGTGAGCGTTTACACCGATCCGGGGGCTGTCTCACCGGGCCGCCTGGAGGTGCGAGTGTGGACCTGACAGAGCGCAATACCGGTTTCCACTCCAGGGGGTCGAGCACGGCCCTCGATACCGTCCTGTTCGTGGTCCTCGTCGGCGTCGCGGTGGCAACGCTCTCGGGTGCGACCCCGGGCGGGGCAGATGGCCCACGGCGCGTCGCCGACGAGACTGCCGACGTCATCGCGACGAGTACGACCGAGGTAACCTACACCCGCTCGGGGAGGGTCGCGGCCGATACCGAGGCTCTCAGCGTCGAACGCCGGGCGAGTGGTACCTACGCGGAGCTGCTCGCGGCGGTCCTCGTCGACGACGTTCGACTCGGGGGAGAGCCGCTCACCGTCGGTTCCAGTAGCTTCAGGCAGGCGGTCGTGAACGCGACGCGGCGGGCACTCCCGGCGAAGGGGGCGCGCGTTCAGGTGCGTGCGACGTGGCGGGCGTATCCGGGTGCGGGACTCGAACGGACGGTCACGGCGGGGCCAGCACCACCCAGAGACGCCGACGTGTCGGTCGCGACGGTCACCGTCGCGAGCGGGTTCCGAAACGCGACTCGGAAGTACGACCCCGCGAATCCGACCACCGCCACGCTGGCGGGCGTCATCGCACGGAGCGTCGTCGACGGACTGTTCCCGCCGGGTCCGACGGCTGACGCGATGGCGAGCGAGGGACCGGACCGGGCCGTCGTCGCGTCTCGATACCGGAGCGCGGAGCAAGAACTCGGCGTGACCCTCCACACCGAACTCCGAGACGCCGACGTCGAAGCAGCGAACGAGAAACTCACCAGGGCTCTCACACCATTGATCAAGTCGAGGCTGGACGACGAGTTCGCGTCGGTCCCGGCGGCAGTCCGGGCGACCAGGGTCGACCGCGTGCGGATCGTCGTCAGGGCGTGGTCGCCGTGACGCGGACAGTCGCCGTCGGTGACCGCGGACGGGTACCGTTCGCGCTGGTGGGCGTGTTGCTCGTCGTCGTCAGCGCGCTGTTCGCAGCCGGTATCGGCCCACACGTTCGCCCGCCGGAACCCGCCGTCGACCTCACGATGGAGCGGACGGCAGCGGACACGCGCGCGGCGCTCAGGCAAGCTGCGGCGTCGGCGGCGGTCGCGGCCGGCAGCGACCCCGTACTCACGGCCGCGAACACCTCCTACGGGCAGGTCGTCGGGAACGGCAGCGGGAGTGCCTTCGAGAACGCGCTCCGGATACGGATCTACCTGGCGGCCCGCGAGCACTTCCAGTCGGTCGAACGGCGCCACCGCGGCGTCACCGGATCGGTGTCGCTCCCGCAACCGACGACGCCCGAGGAACTCGCACGAGCCAGGGACCGCGTCGCGGTCAGCGAGGGTAACGACGGGCCGACTGAGCTGCGCGTGACGATCCGGAACGTGACGCGGACGGCGACACAGGGCGGACAGGTCGTCGGCCGGCGGAACACGACGGTCACGGTCGAGACCGATTCACCGATACTCGCGGTCCACGACCGGGTCCAGACCTTCCAGGAGCGCCTCGACGCCGGGCTGTTGAAACCGGGGCTCACCCAGAAGGTGACCGCACGCCTCTACGCGGTCGCCTGGGCACGGGGCTACGCCCAGTACGGTGGGGCGCCGATCGAGAACGTCGTCTCGAATCAGCACGTGAGTCTGCTGACGAACGGTGCCGTCCTCGGCGTCCAGCGGTCGGTCTTCGGGGAGAGCGACCCCGACGGGCGACGCGCTCACGGTGCCGCAGTCGCCAAGGAAGCACTGACGAGTGTCACCGGTCGAGCACCGGATTCGGTCGCGCCGCTCGGCGAACTCCTCAAACAGCAACTGGTCGCGTCGACCCCGGTGTCGGAACGACGGGGAATCGCGAACCTCGGCGCGAACTCGACCGCGCCGGCGCCCAACGAGACGACCGACGTCGAAGTCGGCCAGACGGCCGTCGAGGCCTTCGAGAAGTTCACCTGCCGGCCAGAGGAGTACCCCGCCCAACAGCTGACGATGAAGGACCTGTGTACCATCGACGGTTCGATGCGGAACGTAGTCAATTACACGACACAACAGGTCTACAGTGCGCGAGTCCGGACGGTCGCCGCGACCGACCACGTGAGCAGGCGGAACCCGGCGCGACCGGAGCCACCCGCGGTCGCTGGCACCTGGGTGCTCGAAGACAGCCAGGTCCGGACGGAAGTCAGGGCCGTCGAACCCACGGCGGCGGCGCCGTCGGTGTCAGTCCCTGCGGGATTCCACGCGCTGTTCACCTACGACCGCCTGGTGACGGTCAAATACAGCCACGTCGCGGTCTGGCGCGACGCGTCGAATCACACGGTCCACCGACGAACGTTCACGAACGAGACCGGCAAGACGCGAGTCAGCGTCGCTGTCGTCGGACAACACGCGCCGACCACTCACGCCCAGAACCGGACGATAGAGACGGTTCACGAGCCGTATCCGGGGGCCGGAGCGAACCTCGCCGACATCCGCGAGCGTGTCGAGGAACAGGTCGTCGACGACCGCGGTGGCCCCGACGACCTCGCGGGAGCGGCCGCTGTCGGGCGACTCCGGGCGGGATCGGAACGCGTCGTGGGTGAATCGCCGACCGAGCTTCCCGAGCGAGCCTACCTGGAACTGGCGGAGTTGCGGCGTGAGATCAGGGAGATCGAGGTTTCAGTTCCGCGTGGCAAGGTCGGCACTTACGAGGTGAACCCGGCGGCCGAACTGGCCGAGAACGTCAGCGCACGGCGCGATGAACTCGCTGAGATCCCCGAGACGTACGACAGTGTCGCCCACAAAACTCGCGTCGAACTCCGCGCGATGTACGTCGACCGGGTACTCGCGAAACTGGCCGCGCGCGCACAGCGCCACAGCGACCAGGAGCAGGGGTTCGCCGACGCGCTCGCCAGTGCCGGGGACGTCTCGCTCGGGACGCTCAGAAACGGGCGGGAGGCCAGACGGGTCGACGGCGACAGTGCGGGGGCGAGTGGAGAGTCGGCCGAACTCCGGTTTCGCGTCGACGGCGCACCGCCCTACCTCACGATGGCCGAGGTCGACCACAGCGACGTCGCTGCAGTCCCGGAGGGGGAGTCGGTCTACCCGCTCAAGGCGGAGAACATCAACGTGTTCACGATCCCGTACGGCGACGCGTCCAAGGGGGCAGTCGACTGGGTCGCCGGCGCCTTCTCGAGCGAGCCACAGACGCGGTTGCGGACGGGTGCGACGGCGATGGGTGCCACCGATTCGGCGGTCGAGGCGACCGAGAACGAGAGCATCGCGGCCGCACACGAGGACCTCACCAAACAGGTCGAAGGGAGCCTCCAGGAGGTACGCTCGAAGATCCGGATCGTCCTCATCGCACAGGAGGTCGCCAACACGAGTGAGCAGCGCCAGGCGATCGTCGACGCGGCGTTCGCCCGGTGGGACGGCCCCCGGGCCAGGGCACTCGCGGTCGCGAACCGTAGCGTGGTCGGCGCCGTCGTCGCCGAGGCGGTCGCCCACGAGGCGACGAGTCTCGGCCCCGTAGACAGGGACGTGCTGCGGATCGGGCTGCGGAACACGGTGACAGCGACACTCGATACGAAAGGTGGGACCGTCAGCGGACCGGTCGTCGCGACGGCGACCGAGCAGGTGCGAGGCGCCGCCGGGAACTACACGCGAGAGCAGATATCGAGTGCTGTCGAGGAGAAATACAACACATCGATAAACTCGATACCGGCGGGGTTGCCGATAGCGCCGGTGCCGGGCTACTGGGCGGTGACGGCGAACGTCTGGGTCGTCAACGTCCACGGCGGCTACGAACGCTTCGCCGTCGAGACGCCCCGACGGACCCCGGCGCCGGGCGACGCTTCACTCGCGTACGTCCGGGACGGAGGAAACGTCACGCTCGACGTCGACGGCGACGGTGGCACGGAGTTGCTCGGACGAAGCGACGAAGTGAACTTCTCACTCCAGACGGCTATCGTCGTCGTGGTGCCGGCGGGCGGGACCGGTGTGGGCGATATCGACGGCAAACTGCGGGAGCGATCACCCGGCTGGAAACGACTCGGTGACGACGGCGACGGGACGCGAGGGTCGGCCGTTCTCCGGCCCCAGCTCACGCGAGAGGACTACATCCAGCTGGCGACCGGCAACGGGACACTGGCGGCCTCTGGTGGCGCCATAAGCGTCGTCCCGAAGGAAAACGGCAGTGACGGGTCTACGACCGGCAACGGGACCGGCTGATACCGGCTCCGACGAGCGGGTATCGGAACCCACAGCGAGAGCCGGACTCGACCGGAGAGTGACAGGCACTTGTACTCCGAATTCGAACATGGAGCCATGCTCAGAGGCGAGTTCGAGTCGGCGGGCGAGCTATCGCCGGCGGAGTTACACGAAGCGTATCTCTCGCGACTGCGCGAGACGGTCGAAACCGTCGGCGTCGAGACGGTCGCGGCCGGGTCTGGTGTGGACGAGGACGTCGTCGCTGCGCTCGCGGACGGCGGATCGCCGGAGTTGACCCTGGAAGCGGCGGCGGCGATACTCGCGACCGACCCCGACCTCCCACCGGGCGAACACATCGCGGCGGAAGCGCGCGACATCCTCCTGATGGGGATGACGACGGCCGTCGTCGACGTGGATGCGGTCGCTGCCGGGATCGACCTGGACGTCGACCCCAAGGAGGTCCAGCAGAAAGTCGAGGGGCGTTATCCGGTGACACTCGCCGAGTACGCCCACATCCACACGTTCCTGGAGCAGCAGTGATGCGGGTCGCGGTTCTCGGGTGTGGCTACGTCGGGCTCGAACTGTGTCGCCAACTCGGCGACGATCACGAGGTCGTCGGTGTCCGGCGCTCGGCGGACGGTATCGACCGGGTCGAGGCGACCGGCGCGCGGGCGGTCCAGGCGGACGTGACCGACGCCGACGCGCTGGGAGCGGTGCCAGACGTCGACGCGGTCGTGTTCGCGGCCAGCAGCGGCGGCCGCGGTGCCGAAGCCGCTCGCGAGGTGTACGCCGAGGGCCTGCGGACGGCGGTCGACCACTTCTGTAGCCGCGATGACCCGCCCGAGCGACTCGTCTACACGTCGAGCACCGGCGTCTACGGCGACCACGACGGCGACTGGGTGGACGAGGAAACGCCGGTCGAGCCGACGACGCCGAAAACGGAGGTACTCGCGGAGGCCGAACGGATCGCGCTGGACCGGCCGACCGGCGACTGTGTGGGAACGGTCGCCCGTTTCGCGGGCCTGTACGGGCCAGACCGGTATCGCCTCGAACGGTACGTCGAGGGGCCAGTCACCGAGGGGTACCTGAACATGGTCCACCGTGACGACGCCGCGGGCGCGGTCGGGTACCTGCTCGAAACGGGGCGGGGTCGCGACCAGGCCGTGAACGTCGTCGACGACGAACCGGTCTCGAAGTGGGCGTTCGCGGACTGGCTGGCCGCCGAGTGCGGGCGCGACCCGCCGGCGAAGCGAACCATCGAGGAGCGCCTGGCGGACGGCGACCTCTCCGATCCCGCCCGGCGGCGACTGCGAACGAGCAAGCGGGTCGCCAACGACAGACTGCGGGAACTGGGCTACGAGTTCGCGTTTCCCACCTATCGCGAGGGGTATCGGGCGGCAATCGAGTCCTACCGGCGCGAGTGAACGCGGAAGCCGCGCTCGCAAGTTACGCCACGACAGCCACGAAACGGCCGTAACAAGCTGCTTAGGGGCGTATAACCCGCCGTTACGCCACGTAACCAGTGAGAAAGTACTTGACGCTCGGACGTGTCAGGGGTTCCCGATGCACAGTTGGGCCGTGGGAGACGCCGGAGTCCCTGGCCAGGTCGACGCGGCGTCTCGGGCCGATGCGGTGACCGGGTTGGTCCGTGAGGACCCGTTACTGGTGGGTCTCGCGGCGCTCGTCGCCCTGCTCCTCGTGGTCGCGCTCGGGCTGGTGGTCCGTCGACTGCGCCGGACCGACGGCGAGCAACTCGCACGCGTGCTGGCTGACAGAGACGCCGTTTCGGTGTTGATGCATCCCAATCCCGACCCGGACGCGATGGCGAGCGCGCTCGGGGTCGCTCGACTCGCCGAGGCCAACGGCGTGACGGCCCACCTCCAGTACGCCGGGCAGATCCGACACCAGGAAAATCGTGCCTTCGAGACCGTGCTGGATCTGGATTTCGAACCGATCGAGAACGCGGGCGACATCGTGGCCGAGTCGGTGGTGCTGGTCGACCACAACGAACCGCGCGGGTTCAACGGTGCCAGGGGGGTCGACCCGGTCGCCGTCGTCGACCACCACCCTGGCGGCGGCACGGGGCGGGAGTTCACCGACGTCCGCCCGGAGAACGGTTCGTGTGCGAGTATCCTCGCCGAGTACTTCGAGGAGATGGGGTGGGACCCGGTCCCGCCCGAACGAGAACCGGGACACGGCGACGACGAGTTGCCGTCGACGGTCGCGACGGGGCTGCTCTACGGGGTCCACTCGGACACGAATCGGCTGACCAAGGGCTGTTCCGAGGCCGAGTTCGCGGCCAGCGCCTATCTCTACGACGGCGTCGACGAGGACCGCCTCGAACGGATCGCCAACCCCGAAGTCGACGCGGAGGTCCTCGACGTGAAAGCGCGGGCGATCACCGAACGCGACGTCCGCAACGCCTTCGCCGTCAGCGACGTCGGGACCGTCTCGAACGCCGACGCCATCCCGCAGGCCGCCGACGAACTCCTCCGCCTGGAGGGAGTGACGGCGGTCGTCGTCGTCGGTTGCAAGGGCGATACGCTCCACCTCTCGGGTCGCTCGCGCGACGACCGTGTCCACATGGGCAAGACCCTCGAGACGGTCGTCGAAGACATCCCGAGGGCCAGTGCCGGTGGCCACGCCCGCATGGGCGGCGGCCAGCTCTCGGTCGACCACATGGACGGGATCGGTCCGAGTGACGGCGTCGCCCGCGCCGAGTTCGTCGACCGGATCTTCGACGCGATGTCCGGCGACATCTGACGGGCGGGGGTGGGGGTCGAGTCTCCAACCGCCGACAGACCGCCCGTGTTTTCACCGCGGCCGCCCGAGTAGTGGTATGGCGACCAGAGCGGGGACCTGGGACTACCGCGAGGCCTTCGGCGACCGGTTCGCGCGGACGTACTTCCGGCGGTTCGGCGAGAGCGTCGTCTCCAGCATCGGTCTCGGCACGTACCTCGGCGAGGCGACCGATGCGGCCGACGACGCCTACTACGACGCCATCGTCGAGGCCCTGGAGTCCGGCATCAACGTCGTCGACACCGCGGTCAACTACCGCCACCAGCGCAGTGAGCGAGTCGTCGGTCGGGCGCTCGACGACGCGGATGTCGACCGCGAATCCGTCGTCGTGGCGACCAAGGGAGGGTTCGTCCCCTTCGACGGGGAGCGTCCCGACGACCCGGGCCGGTGGATCCACGAGCAGTACGTCGAGCCGGGGCTGGTCGAGAGAGACGACCTCGTCCGGGGGCAACACTGCATCGCGCCCGACTTTATCGAGGACCAGCTCGACCGGTCGCTGTCGAATCTCGGGCTCGACGCGGTGGACTGTTACTACGTCCACAACCCGGAGACGCAACTCGCGGCGCGCTCGCGAGCGGCGGTCTACGACCAGCTAGAGGCGACGTTCACGCGGCTGGAAGAGCGGGCCGCCGCGGGCGAACTCGGACAGTACGGCGTGGCGACCTGGGAGGCGTTTCGCGTCCCCGAAGGCCACGACCGCTACCTCTCGCTCGCCGAGGTCGTCTCGCGGGCGCGGGCGGCGGCGAAGGCGGCGGGCAACACGGCGACGCACTTCCGGGCGATACAGCTCCCGTTCAACGTCGTGATGGCCGACGCCTTCACCGTCGCGGGACAGCGCGGCGCCGACGGACCGCAGTCGGCGCTGTGGTTCGCCCACGAGGCTGGACTGGACGTCTTCGCGAGCGCGGTACTCGCACAGGGTGACCTGGTCGACGGGCTCCCCGGGGAAGTCGCCGAGCAAGTAGCGGGCGAGACGAGCGCCCAGCGAGCGATCAACTTCGCGCGGAGTGGTCCCGGGGTGACCTGTGCGCTCGTGGGGATGGGGTCGCCGGAACACGTCGCCGCGAACGTCGCGGCCGGGACCCATCCACCGCTGGGGGCCGACGCATTCGACGAGATATTCGAGTAAGTAGTCCGCCCGTTTCGCTCGCGTGCCGGTCACCCGATCTTCTTCCACTCGCTCCCGCACTCCGGACAGGCGCGGACGGTCCCGATCTCGTCGGGGTCGTTCCGGGTCGTCAGCTCCTCTTCGCACTCCGCACAGGTGAGGCGCTCGTAGACGTCCTTCTCCAGTTCCCCCGAGCGGAGTCCCTTTCGGACCGATCTCATACCCGGCGGTATGTGACCCGCTGTCAAAAAGCCCGTGCATACCGGGAAACCCCACGGTACGGACCGCTTTCGGAACGCTTGTCCCCCGAGACGGTAGAGCGATGCGTGTGTCACGGCGACAGCTGTTCGGTTCGCTGTGTGCGATGGTGCTCGTCGTCAACCTCGGCCGGGTCGTCTTCGCACCACTCGTCGAGCCACTGCAGCGCGCGCTCGAAGTCGACGCGGCGGCGGTCGGTCTGCTCGCGTCGCTCGTCTGGTTCGGCAGCGCAGTCCCCCGGATCCCGACCGGGTATCTGTTGACGAAGGTTCCCCGCCACTACGTCGTCCTCGGGACGGGTGTGACGCTGGCGGCAGCGACGGGGTTGGCCTCGGTCGCGCCTGGGATCCGCGCGCTCCAGGTCGCCGCGCTCCTGATGGGTGTGACCGGCGGCGCGTACTTCATCGCCGCGAACCCACTCGTCAGCGAACTGTTCCCCTCGCGGGTCGGGCTGGCGCTGGGTGTCCACGGGATGGCTGCACAGACCGCCGCCGTCGGCGCTCCGGTGTTCGTCACCTGGGCGCTGGGGGTCGGCACCTGGAAGACGGTCTTCCAGGTGATGGCGGTGGCCGTTCTCGTCGCGACGGCCGCGTTCACGGTACTGGCCTGGCGGACCGACCTCCCGGAAGCGGGGACCGAGGACCGCGACATGCTCGGTGCGGTCCGCCACCAGTGGCGCATCGTCGTCGCTGGCATCGCCCTGCTCGGCGCGGCCGGGTTCGTCTGGCAGGGCGTGTTCAACTTCTACGTGAGCTATCTCGTCGAGGCGAAAGCACTCCCCGAACCGACCGCCAATCGGTTACTCTCGGTACTGTTCGCCGCCGGGCTCCCCGCCTTCGGACTCTCGGGTCGACTGGCCGACCGACTGCCGGTGGTCCCCTACACGCTCGCGCTCCTGAGTGGGTTCGTCGCCGTCCTGTTCGCACTGACGGCCGTCGACGGACTCCTCGCGCTCGTCGCCGTGACCGTCGCACTCGGCTACGTCGTCCACAGTCTCTTCCCCGCGGTCGACACGTACCTGCTGGGGTCGCTCCCGGACCGTCACCGCGCGAGCGCCTACGCCGCGTACTCGGGGCTGGTGTTGCTGGTCGAGGCCGGCGGCTCCTGGGCAGTCGGGAGTCTCCGGGACGGCGGCGTTCCCTTCGACGCCGTCTTCGGCGGGGCCGCGACGGCGCTCGCCGTCGTCGTTCTCGGACTCGTCGCCGGCTACGGTGCCGGCGTGTTCCCGACCGGTGCGCGCGAGTGATAGCGACCGCCGGGTCGTGGTACCGTGACTCTCGGAAGGGTTATACCCTCCTCGGCTGTACGTTTGTTTGCAATGGCAAACGGTAAGGTTGATTTCTTCAACGACACTGGTGGTTACGGTTTCATCTCGACTGAGGACGCGGACGACGACGTGTTCTTCCACATGGAGGACGTTGGCGGTCCGGACCTCGAAGAAGGCGAGGACATCGAATTCGACATCGAACAGGCCCCCAAGGGCCCCCGCGCGACGAACGTCGTCCGCAACTGAATCTGGATTTCAGGTGGTCACCACGCGGTGACTGACTGAGGACTCCGTTCTTTCGAACCTGACAGGCCCTGTGAGCCGGTGCGATCGGCATCGGCGACAGGTTCCGTTACGGGCGAGCACAGCGAGGTTCACGAGCGAGTCGAGGGCCTGCTGGCGAACGGCAGCCATTTTGCGAAGGGTATCCAACCACGACTCAGATGGCAGACGTAGTCTCGGTCGCCGTCGTCGGCGCCGGTGCGGTCGGTGTGACGGCCGCGCACGACCTCGCGGTTCGTGGGCGTGACGTGACGCTCTTCGAGCGCGACGAGGTCGCGAGCGGCGCCTCGGGTCGGGCGGCAGGGATCGTCTACGACGCCTTCGCCGAGGACCGCGACGCGGCGGTGGCGGCGCGGGCACTCGACCGTTTCCGGACGTTCGACGACGAGGGTGCGATCTCGTTTACGTCGTGTCCCTACCTCTGGTTCGCTCGCGACGGCGACGAGCGTTCGGCCTCGGCGATTCGCGAACAGGTGCCCAGAATGTGTGAGCACGGTCGCGACGTCGAGTTGCTCGACGCGGTCGAACTGGCTGAGCGGTTCCCGGCGCTCGATACGGCGGTCGAGGTCGGCGCCGTGGCACACGATGCCGGCTATCTCGACCCGGCGTCGTACGTCACCGCGATGGCCGACCGGGCACGGACCGCAGGCGTCGACGTGCGGACTGACTGTGCGGTGGCTGTCGACCGATGGCACGACGAGGGGGTCGGCCTCGACACCGGCGCGGGCGTCGAGTCGTTCGACGCCGTGGTCGTCGCCGCCGGCGCGCACACGAAGCGACTGCTGGCCGAGGCCGGGGCCGATATCGCGATGAAACCCTACCGGGTGCAGGCGCTCGTGACCGAGTCGGTCGACGTCGACGTGCCGACGACGTTCGACGCCACCGAGTCGTACTACTTCCGGCCCCGGGAGGGCGGCTTGCTGGTCGGCGACGGTGTCGAAACGCGCGAAGCCAACCCCGACACCTGGGACCCGGAGGCCGACTCCGAGTTCGTGGAGACGTCGCTCCAGCGGGTGCAGGACGCCGTCGGAGCGACCGTCGGGGCCCAGCGCGCCTGGGCCGGGCTCTGTACAGCCACGCCCGACCGGAACCCGCTTCTGGGTCCGGTCGACGAGTCGGAGACGCTGTTCGTCGCGACCGGGTGGCACGGCCACGGGTTCATGCGGTCGCCAGCGCTCGGTGAGGCCGTTGCGGAGTGGATCGCGGAGGGCGAGACTCGTGGGGTCGAAGCGTTCGATCCCCGTCGGTTCGACGGCGACGAGACGTTCCGCGTCGTCGAAGGGATGACACTCGACGAGTGATGGCAACTGGTGGCGCGATGTACCGGTAGGCGACGACTCGGGGGCCGTCGCGATCCGGAGATACGCGTCACCAATCGCTATCAGGCGTAACCTTCGGGGGGGTCGGGCACGCGCTGCTGTCGCGGGCCGACGCCCTGGACGACTTCGATGGCGGCGGCGATGTCGGCCTGCGTGATGACGCCGAGCAGCTCGTCGCCCTCGACGACGAACACCCGGTCCTGGCCATGTTCGTTCATCTCGAGGACGACCTCGAACGCGTCGCGGTCGGGCGTGACGGTGGCGACGTTTCGCTCCATCACGTCGCCGACAGTGGTCGTGGTCCGGTCGCTCTCGGGAACGTCGAGGGCCTGCTGGAGGCGCACGAATCCGAGCGGCGTCCTGCTGTCGACGACCGGGAACGCGGTCTCTCGCTCGGCGAAGACGCGGTCGAGGAAGTCGGCGATAGACGTCCCAGACTGTACCGCTCGGACCTCGCCCATCAGGTCACGGGCGGTGAACTCCGCCAGGAGCTGGCGGAGGACCGTCGCCCGGGACTCGGAGGTGGCGGCGACGTAGACGAACAGCGAGACGAGGATGAGCAACGGCGCACCGCCGAAGATGGCGACGACGGCGCCGACGATCGCCAGGAGTTTCGCGAGCGCAGCGGCGCGTAGCGTCGCGGTCGCGTAGGGCTGGCGACGGGCGAGCAGCGCCCGCAGGATGCGTCCACCGTCCATCGGGAAGGCGGGTATCATGTTGAAGACGGCCAGCGAGAAGTTGACCACGGCGAGCCAGCCGACGACGAACGTCGCGACGGGCGTCGAGGCGGGCATCACGGACAGGACGGCGAGACAGAGCGACGAGAGGAGCGCGCTGGTCACCGGCCCCGCCAGCGCCACCCAGAACTCGATGCTCCAGTTCTCGGGGAGGTCGTCCATCCGGGCCATCCCGCCGAAGATCCACAG
>ENA-ORDC01000842-ORDC01000842.1-marine-metagenome-genome-assembly--contig:-NODE-842-length-26236-cov-11.627432_pt1 | contig 26236 bp, 34 predicted proteins | sample MGYA00237783_ERZ508515 | MGnify/ENA primary metagenome ERZ508515 (study PRJEB26186, sample SAMN06268792) | marine metagenome | isolation source: Eden Landing Ponds, San Francisco, CA, USA | place... | reverse complement strand
CCAGAAGAATTGCCGGAGTATCAGGTGATTGTGACGGTGACAGATTCAGCGTTATCGGATCGTTCAGCGCTGAATGAGAAATATCAGATTGAGGATTTCTGACTTAGACCACCGTTCATAGGGATTTAACAGCCAAAACAAAGGTAGCAATCTGGGAGCAGTCCATCCGTTGAGCGTGCGGAAAATTCTGAAACGCACGTAGTTCGAGATGGGTTTTTCGAGCGCCGGCGATGGGTGCCGGCGCAGCAGGAGCGAGCAACGACTCCCGGTGCGTCGGCGCTTCGAGGTGTTCGAGATGCACATGGTGATTTACGCTCTGGTAGAAGAATCGACCCACGACGACGCACTGGCCACCGGAAAGACGGTGTTCAACCGCCTAGTCGGCGCCGACCCACATGCCGGCGCCGTCTTCGACTACCACGTGACTTTCGATGAGGAAGACACGTCCGTTGCGGGGAAGGCCCGCTGGGATGAGTTGCCGACTGCAGCCCCCGTCGACTCCGATGACGGCCAAGACCTGCTTGAGCGTGGCTGGGAGGCGACGAAAGAGGAGTTCGAGCGCAACCTCGACCGGGTGAGGGAAGCACTTGACGAACTTTCCGATGAGGAGATCATGCGCGACGAAGATCTCGCTCGGCACGCCTTCCACCAGGTCGGCGCCTACGACGGGCCAACGATCTTCCTGTACAACGAATATGCGAACGGGATCCGTCACCGTGAGCAGCTGGATCGAGTGCTGGAGGAGAGCGAGGAGCTCTGGATCGTGCCCGCCGACGTCCACTTCTAACAGATGGGTCGAATCACAAATTGGAAGCGCGAGAGCCGCACGCCCACACTCGCATACCGGAATACCGAGACCGGCGCTCGGGCGGTCTTACACCGAGCACCAGATTCGTACCGCTACAAGTGGCGTGGCGCAATCCTCGTCGACGGCTACCCTGTGTGGTCGCGGGGGTACGAGACGAAAGACGCGAAATCGTTCCGTGACGAGCTCCGGAAACGGCCAGCGCCCGAACTGAGTTGCCCCGAGTGTCTGAACAGCGATGTGGCAACCGGCGGAAAAACGGCTGACAGCGCGAAGGTTCAGCGCTGGTTTGAGTGTCGAAGATGTGGGTACGAAGCATCCTCGAAGATCGTGTACGGCGCCGAGCGCTGATTGATAAGGGCGCATCTGCGATGGCGTTTATTTCTGGGCCGGGATGGGTGGCCCGTCTCAATCGGGCCAGATCCACAGATGAGTCTGGAAATCATCGACCGTCACAGCGAAGCACTGTTCAGGTTCCTCTGGTGTCCCGTCTGCGGGCACGAGGTATTCAGTCACATTCCCTTCGAAGGTGTGTTCTGCAAGAACTGCAACACGCAGGTCGAACTCCAAGAATCCCGAGAGACGCGCGGATACGAGGAGGCCGTCCTCGCCTGCTTCGACACCCACTCAACGTGGAACCTCCACGTCGACGAGAAGCTCCGTCGCGACCTACCCGATGGGTCGGCACGGGTGAAGATCCTCGGCGCACCGGGTGCCTACGAGGTTGACTGGTGGAGTCCAGCACCTGGAGAGGACTGGGAGCCGGTCGAGCGAGGGGAATTCGAGGAGATTGAGGAGCCGAGCGAAATATCCCACTTGGCATAATATGATTTAGACTAGAACTACTCTCGAGAGGTTCCTAAAGCGACAAAGTACCCGAGGAACCCTAATACGACATATAGAGCGAACAAATAGGTGATGATGGTACCGTTATAGGCGGTGATTCCACCAAAGAATACGTCCAATGTTTCAGTGACAATTACGATTGTCCCAGCAAGTAACAAAACCGGTAGGCAGACTAAATAAGACAGGAAGAGAGCACCCAGTGAGATACCGGGATCATCACTAAATCTCTCACGGTGCTCCTTACTACCTTGAGAACTCAGCTTGAGGAGTCGGCCAGTGATCTCTCTCACCACACCGATAGATCCAATCAACGTATCTCGTGGACTTGAGTTCGAAGACGATGAGTGACGAAAGTCGCTTCTCAGTTGAATTACGCCCCTACGTAGGCGGGGGCTTGCCAAAGCAGACACAATTATCGCAACAAACGAGAACACGAACAGCTGGGCTCTGAATCGCTCCCACTGGGGCAGTCTAAACGTGATTTGACCGGAAGTTGCTCGAGAAGAATGGCCGACTCTTCCCTCATCAGAGCTAATGACAGTATCTACCCAAACGGTGTGAGGGTAACTGATTGAACTCTGTGTCACCTCATTCGGCGAAAATTCGTAAGTGACCTCTTTCGTCTCACCAGCGGGGATTGTTATCGTATCCCGGAGGATAACAATATCTCGATACCCATTCTCAGTGACCACCAGTTCAAAATCTACATCATGAGCCAGTCTGTGGTCATCGTTCGACAAGCGAACCTCAACCTCTGCCTTTTGCTCAGTTGTTATTAGGGTGTCAGAGACGCGTGATTCTACACCAATCCAAATCGCTGGATCCTCAGAGTCCGCTTGATTATTATCGTCCCCTGGACCATCAGCGAACATCGCAAAGCCACCACTTCCCCAGGCTGAAGGGCCACCTTCATCCTCAATCACTCCAGGCGCCCCAAACAGGAACCCGACTATTGATAGTATCAAAATTAAGTTGGCAACGAGTTCACGTCGAGAGAGATCCGACTCTGACATAATACAGGGGCGTTGAGACTGTTGTTATAGGGTATGTAATGTTATTTTTGCGCCGGCGATGGGTGCCGGCGCAAACGCGCCGGCGGTGATCGATGTCGACACGTAGTCAACTCCGATTCGTTCAACGAGTCGAACAGCCCAGTGAAACGGACGGCGGCGACGAGCGGATCGCGCAGGTGTACCGGCATTCAGACGGATATCCGGCGAGTGTACTGCGCGACCTCGCTCAGTTGAAGGAACTTCTCGACGCGACCCGTGCCGAGCGCGGTCCAGCCTACACGGCGGCGACGTTCGTGTTTCTCGATAAGCTCTCGACGGTCGGCTTCTATCTGGATGGCGACCCGGAACGAACAATCGATGCGGCGCAGCCAGCAGACCTCCTCGAGCCGTCCAACATAGAGCACCTCGACCAGCCGCTGTTCCTGCTGGGCCACGGCGTCGAGAATCCGGCTGACGGCATCCACGGCGACGAGGAGTACCTCTACGTCGTCGAACTTCCGACGACGAACGCATTCGACGAGCCCGCCGAGTGGACAGTCAAAGTGAGCGGTCACTCCGCATTCCCCCGCTGGGACGGCCCAACCGACGAAGCCTTTGAACAGGCGACTTGGCAGTTCGAAGGGGCGCTGTCAGTCGCTCTCGACGATCTGCTCGCTGAACCCGTGTAGGAAATGGTTTGATCGGTTCTCATAGAATTGTAGAAGTCTCGAAAGCAGGTGGTTCTTCGAGGGTATTCTTGTGGTGTCCGTAGTTACGTCGAGACAGCGTCCAGACAGTCAGTGAGTGTCGTGTAGGTCTGCTCTACGGACCCGATCGTTCTGCCCTTTCCCAACCCCTCGCCAGTGTGCTGAACGATCAGTTGGGAATGAGCAACGGAGTTTCGCAACTTGGTCAAGTCGTCAAGCTGGCTCGACGCTCGGTGATCACTCGAAAAGCCACAGGCATCCCAGCAGGCCTCGATACTGCTAATGATTGTCGCAAGCGTTGAGAACTGGGCGTAATGGATTTCATTGAGTTCGATGTTTGTTCGGCGGGCATCAGCGTGTCTCTCTTCGATATCTTCCACAACATTCGGATCGAGGGGTACACGATCCTTCCAGTCGGGGACCTCGTCAAGAATGAGCTCACGGGAGCGCTCTTCGAGTAATGTGATTCGATCGAAGAGGTGGATCATCGCGGGCGACATGTTCAGGTCGGCACGCGTCAGGATGCCCGTCAGCCGATTCCGCCCGCCCAGGAAATAAAACGGGGCCTCGTAGAGTGCCGAAAGTACCTCATCGAACGTGGCGTCGGTACTGATGATCTCCTCGAGTGTTACTGGGTTCGTGTGGGCTGCAATTTGATCGTCGGCCGCTGCATCCTGCAGGTGGTCGAGTTCGACATATCCGACAACTGTCTCTCCGTCGATGACAGGTGCGATATCATATCCCTCCGACTCAAGCCAGTCAGTGGTCGCAGCGACCGTGGCATCAGGTGATTGTGACGCAATCGACCGCGTTGCGAGATCACCCGCGGTACAGACGTAGAGGTCTCGTCCCATTATCCCAGCCCTCGGCTTCGCGGCGAATAATCCTTCGGCCAGCACAAGAAATAAATAAAAGTAATTATTAAGTATAATTTGATGAGCATAGCGCATTTCTTCGATGCGGGCGGATATCTCGACTACGGGGACGCAGCTGCATTGCTGCCAGTGGAAGAGTTGCGGGCGAGAGTTTACACCCACCGAGATGCGGAGTGTGCGCTCAGGGACGCGCCAGCCGATTCCGTGCTCGCTATCAGACCAACGGGGTTGGCGAGCAGCTACGCGTTGACTCAGCGACCACTGACGGCGATCGAGGTCGCATCGCTGGACGACGAGCTTCGGAACCAAATCGACGGAGCCGTCGATGTCGATCTGGCGCAGTTCGAGCTCATCCAGGTTGGGAGAGCGACGACGCCAGCACAGAACCGGAGTCTCGCAGAGTTTTGACGGCTACTGGCGACATCTAGAGCACTCCGGATGCGGCGAGGAGGCCCAGGATCACCAGTAGCGTCATTACAATACCACCACCGACCAGCAGTGTATTCTCCATCGCCTTCTCGTGAATCGGCATGTCGGCGTACTCCTCGCGGAACGCTTCGAGGTTCTCCTCGTCGTAGAAGTACTTCGTCTTCAGCGCGAATCGCTCGGTGACTGCACAGCCCGTACAAACCGGCTCCTGCTCAAGCCGTTCGGTCTCGGTGTGGCTGTCGCAGGCGATTGCCCCGCAGTTCGGACAGTACGTGTACATCTCGTCGACACCGCTGGTCTCGCAGTGAACACACCGATGGATACCGTCCTCGGCGGTTACTCTGGACGGGCCCGCTGTGAAGTACTCGTAGGGGTAGGTGTACTCCTGGATGTCGGTTATATGCCGAACCTCGGGGAGATAGACAGGTTCGATCGACTGCACGGAGATGTCCGAGCGGTTCGGCTCGCAAGTCTTGTTGTACGTGACGTTGTTGTCGCCGGTGTAGGAGACCGTTGTCGTGTGATGCTGCTGGAGCCGCTCGACGGCCCACTCCTTGTACTCCGTTTGAGTCTGCCCGAACCGACGTTCCCCGACATCGTCGAACACCTCTCCGAACTGCTCGGTATCGAGTTCGACCGTCGCGTAGAGGTTCTCCGTGACCAGCGTCACGACGTCATCAGCAGCGACCTGCGGATGTCCTCGTTCGGCGTGAACGACGAACCGCATCCGCTCGTTGATCCGGTGGATAACGCCCACAGACGTCTCGAAGACGGCGTTCGTGTCCGCGGTGACCGCGACCACCGGGCGGAACGTCACCGATGAATGCGGTTCCGGGAGATCGGCGGCTTCGATGTTCTCGATGTCGCGGAACGCCTCCGTGACTGGCGCGTCGACGTCGGCGGCCGGGTCGTACGGGCGGAGCGTCTCGTCGCAGAGAATCTCGATGCGCCCGTTGTAGAGGTCGAGGCCGATCTCGTCGGCGATCCCCCGGAGGTCCTCGCCGTCGAGTAACTCGATTGGGTGTGGGTCGTCGTTTTGTTGGAGACGGTCGGCGTACTCTTGAGCAGGGTTCGTGAACCGGCCAGTCGTGACGACCATCCCGCGTTTCGGGCCGTCGAAGTCGAACGTCGCGATGGCGGAGTGGAGCTTCTGGACGACCGGCCGCCCGACCGTCCCCGTGTGCTTGCACTCGACGATGATCGCACGCCGCGTGCCGTCGACGACCTCCTCCATGATGACGTCGCGACCCTCGTCAGCCGTGCGGTCGGCCTGGCGGACGTTCTCGTAGCCGAGGTTCCGGAACACGTCCTCCATCACGTCCTCGAACTCGAACCCCGAGAGGTCGTCCAGTACAGCCATCCTCAATTATGTGGACAGTACGTTGCAACTGCCAAATACGTTGCCGAACGCAGCGCCGTCCTGTTTGGTGAACCCCTGAGAGGGTGCGGCCGCAACACTGGCAAGACTGAGCTTACATCTAAATTCTCTGCAACCAGTCAGTCACTTCGGCTCTGACCTCCGCTCTCCGATCATCCTTGATCGCCAGGTACACACCGTCTCTTTCCAAACCACCCCTCGTGGAGAAGCCCTCCCGTACGTCGGCATTGGGAGCGCGGTCTTCTATCGTTTGAAAGCTACTCCCGACACCATACCCACCATTCGTATTGAAAGGGGCTACAGTTTTCCCGCTCAAATCGTGTTCGCTTAGAAAGGTCTTCATCGGCGGCGGCAGTTGCATATCCCACGTCGGGGCACCGAAAAACACGGTGTCGTACGACTGGATATCCTCCACTTTACATTGGAGCGGTGGTGTATAGCCGTCTTCGTTTTCTTGGTCTACCTGTGAGACGAGTGCGTCATAATCGACGGGATACGGTTCTGCCGGAAGGACTTCGAACATGTCCCCACCCACTTCTTCTCGAATCATTTCAGCGACAGCCTGGGTGTTTTCCGTACGAGAGAAAAACACGATCAGTACACGATTCTCGTCAGTACTTTGGGGAGTCTCATCCGCGCTTTGGGGAGGTGTATTCTGCTCTTCCGTCTCGGACCTGCTCCCGTCTAAGCATCCCGCGAGTAAGCCACCTCCTGCCGCTACTGCTGCCCCTAGCAAATTACGCCGACTCGTTCTATCGTTCTCTGACTCGTCCGAGGTGGGTAGGGTATTCTCTCTCATTTTTGGGTAGCTGAGGCCTCATTTCACCGACGATCTAGTTGGCTTCCGACCCAGGGACAGGAGCTCCAGCAATCGGCAGAGGCTCGTATGGCTCTTCCAAGTATTCGAGCTCTGAATCCGTCAGGTCGATTTCGAGTGCTTCGACAGCTTGCTCGAGATGTTCGACGCTCGTGGTGCCGACAATCGGTGCATCGACGACATCCTGATGGAGTAACCACGACAGCGAGAGCTGCGCCATCGTCACCCCCTTCTCCGCAGCCAGTTCCTCGACCCGCTCGTTGACGGCGGGCCCGCCACCCATCCGGTACTCCTCGTGCGTCTCGGTGAGTTCTTCGCCCCGGGTCGTCGCCGTCATCTCTTCGTGGGGTCTAGTGAGGTATCCTTGGGCGAGCGGACTCCATGGGATGACACCGATATCCTCCTTCTCGCAGAAGGGGAACATCTCCCGTTCACCCTCGCGATAAACGAGGTTGTAGTGGTCCTGCATCGTCACGAACCGTTCGAGACCCAGGTGCTCGCTGGTGTACACCGCCTCGGCGAACTGGTGAGTCCACATCGACGATGCACCGATGTATCGTACTTTCCCGCGACGAACTGCGTCATCGAGGGCACGCAGCGTTTGTTCGATGGGCGTCTCGTAGTCCCAGCGGTGTATCTGAAAGAGGTCGATGGTATCCATCCCCAGTCGGTCCAGCGAGTTCTCCAGTTCTTGCTCGACAGTCTTCCGAGAGAGTCCGGACGCGTTTGGGTGGGGCTCGTCCGCATCAGAGAAGAGATTCGTGGGGAAGTAGCATTTCGTGGCGACGACCTGTTCGTCTCGATCGTACTCCCCGAGAACGTCCCCGATGATCTCCTCGGATTCTCCGTTCGAGTAGGCGTTGGCCGTGTCGAAGAAGTTGATACCGAGGTCAATCGCGCGTTCGATAATCTCGCGGGACTCATCCTCGTTGAGTGTCCAGTCGTGAAGATCGCTCACGCCGAAGCTCATCCCACCGAGACAGAGACGGCTAACCTTCATTCCGGTCGAACCAAGAGTCGTGTATTCCATGGTTAGGGCTCTTCGAGGGAAGTCACTTCAGCTCCGTCCGGTTCAGCCATGACGGCGAGGTGACTGAACGACGAATCGGCGTTCTTTGCGTTCCCGTGCCAGTGCTCTTCGTCAGGCTCGAAGACGATCAGATCGCCCTCCGAGACCTCGCGTTCCCCGTCGCGGGTCGCCACTATTCCTTCCTCTTCGGTGACGTACAAAACCTGTACGCCAGCATGCGTGTGGAATTTGGTTCGCTCTCCCGGCCGGAACGTGACTTCCACCGCGCGGACGGTGTTTCCGTCGAACTCGCTCGAAACACCATCCGAAACAAGCGCCGTCGTCACTTGGGCTGGGTGATTAGACTCTTCCCTGTCAGCGGACGGAATGTTTGTCACATCCATGGTTGACACACATTCCAACTGTGGCCCGCTATCCATGGCTTCGATGCTAACTAGAAACCGTGTTTAAGTGTCCTTATCTCTGAAGCGGCGATGAGGATACTCGGAAATCACGTCCCAGAGACGAGATAGATTACTAAGAAAGACCAATTTTAGATTTCGCTCACGTGTCCCGTTCAGCTTCCCCCAGCCGTTTCACCATTTCAGGATCTCGGTGGTCGAAGAACAGGCTTTCGCCCTCGTCCAGTTCTGAAATTGTCTCCATTTCCTCTGAAGTGAGTTCGAAGTCGAAGATATCGAAGTTCTCGACCATCCGCTCTTTGTGGACTGACTTCGGAATGGCGATGATCCCGCGCTGGATGAGCCACCGAAGCACCACCTGTGCCGCGGATTTGCCGTGGCGGTCTCCGATCGTGGTCAGAACGTCGTGTTCGAAGATATTGTTCTGGCCTTCGGCGAACGGCCCCCACGACTCGTGTTGGATGCCGTGTTCCTCAAGGAACGCCGCATCCTCGGTCCGCTGGTAGAAGGGATGCGTCTCGATCTGATTCACTGCCGGGACGACATCGTTGTGGACCATCAGGTCCATCACGCGGTCGGGATGGAAGTTGCTGACCCCAATGGCCCTGATCTTGCCGTCCTCGTAGAGGTCTTCCATAGCCTGCCACGAGCAGTGGACGTCTCCGTAGGGCTGGTGAATCAGAAATAGGTCGAGGTAATCGAGGCCCAGTCGGTCCAGCGACCGCTCGAACGCGTCCAAGGTGGCCTCGTAGCCAGTGTCCTGTACCCAGAGCTTCGACGTCACGAACACCTCGTCTCGCGGCACGTCACTCTTCTCGATTGCCCGGCCGACGGCCTCCTCGTTCCCATACGCCGCCGCGGTGTCGATGAGACGATACCCCGTATCGAGTGCGTCTGCGACGCTCCGCTCGCACTCGTCGAGGTCGTCGATTTGATACGTGCCAAAACCGAGAATCGGCATCTCCACGCCGTTGTTGAGTTCAACTGTCTTCATCGTAGGTCTCTATCTACCAAATCCGAGGGCCTACGGTCAGATAGTGACGGTGCTAATTGGAAACCGTGTTTAAGTGCTCCTGTGTTTGGAGTGCCGAAGAGAGCAGCTGACGCTCACCCCGTCTGAGGAGTCTCGATAGCGAGGGTTGGGAGATGCCGAGCTCCGCAGCAAGTTCTTCTGTCGATGTCTGGCGTGGGCTCTCGTAGTAGCCACGGGAGAGCGCGAGTGTCAGCGCCTCGTATTGCCGTTCAGTCAACCCAAACGGGAGCGCGTCGTCCGGTGCAGCGGAAGTGGAGGTCATAGAGATGAGATCGAGCGAGATCCCGTAGTTCTCACAGCGGGTCCGGGACTCCATAAACGCTTCACGGTCTTTGTACACTTTCTTCTCGTACCATCCCTCCGGTGTGACGACGGTCGGTTCGAGCTTTGCAGCGACGGAACTGCCCCCGTTGAACACTTCCGAGATAGAGTCGTCAAGGCCTATGGTAAGGTTGTGGACTGTTTGCTCGCCCGCGTAACCGATTGTTGTCGCCTCTTGAACTTCGTCCAGCGCTTCCAGGTCGGCTTCTGAGACGTTGATCTCGGAATCAATTTTGACGATGAACAACCGGGCATCCTGCTCGAAACAGAGTCCATGCACGCACTCAATTTGGTCTGGTGGGAGTTTCTCCGTGATACTGACCAACGGGAGAGAAGGTGAACTGAGGGAGAACTCAGTCGTAATTGTCATACATAGACGTATGCTTCACCGGTAGTTAACGTTCGGGACTCCCGTGTTTACAGTGACTCCTCCAGCAGGAATTGGCCTGGACAACTCCAGCTTCCCGTAAAGCATATCAGCTGATCCGACGCTTGGCGTGGTGGGTACGGCTAATGGATGAATAGTCTTCGGCAGTTCTGGTGGGTAGCTAATCCGTTGTAACTCAAGGACAATTCTGGGCTGGTAGTGTATATTGCCCCCAACAGGGGTGCGGGGGTCACCGAACCGCCCGCGAGCAACGATGAACGGGAATGTACCTGTAGCAAGTTCGGAATCGGTTCCAGTAGCATCGCCCGGTCAGTCTCACCGAGACGCAGTCGAGTACGTCGGCTTCCGCGTTGACGGCCAAGCCGTCGTGCTGAACCTCTCGGAGCATCGGCGACTCTCCCTCGAGCGCAGTTTGGACCTCGTCAACCACAGTCCGAGCGGGTTCGAGTGGGGGTACAGCGGTAGCGGGCCCGCCCAGCTCGCGTGCGCGCTCCTTCTCGACTACTACGACGATGAACAGTTCACCCGTGAACACTACATCGCGTTCCGGAATCAGGTGGTCTCACAGCTGGAGTGCGACGGTGCAGCGGCGTGCTGGCACCTCACTGGCGAGGAGATCGACGCCGCGATGGCGACCCTTACCGACGACGTCGTCGCGCTCGCGGACGGCGGACGGCCGTCACCGTCGCTCCCCGAGAACTGGCGAACCGTCTCTCGCCCGGACCGGCGGGTCTTCCAGCGCGCTGATCGCGACCACTACATCGTAGTCGGGGATGGGAGCGAGGATTGGCTGATCGTGCTCTGCAGCCAAGGCGACCGGTCATATCCTGCCCCGCTCGCACATCGGACGGTTGCCGAAGAGGCTGACGTAGAACGGGTAATCCAGGAACTCGCCGTCGAGAGCAACAACCTCATCGAACCCCCGGAGGGGGAGCACTGATGGAGACGCTTCGACTGGCGCGAGCCACCCACCAGCTCCTTGAACGTGGTGTCGAGGCGCTCGAGAAACTCGGGCGCGAACTGGAGCGATACAACGACCGACAGGAGCGCACCGACGACACCGACTCGTGACCGAAACTCACTCTCTAGACCAAATACAGAGTACCGGCTTCCAGTATACGCCTACCCCCGAGGGGTGCCCGTGTCCCATCCATCGCGACGGCCAGCCAGTCACGGCGCCGCTCGGTTTGCGGTTCGCAGAGCGAGTCCATATCGAATCGATCCCGCGCCATGTCGCCGGCACGATCTACGAAGCACACCATTCCTATATGGACGATGTCCCCCGGACGAATCTCGTCCATCACGGACTCTGTTACCAGGACCAGCTACTAGGTGCGATTACGTGGCGCTATCCGCTGATTCGCTCGCTGGAGTACGACGGGACGCGATTCGAGGGCGACGAAATCGTCGAGGCAGCACGGATTTGCATCGGCGTCGATTTCCCCAATCTCGCCTCTGCCGCCCTCGCCCAGTCGATGGAACGGTTCGTGCGTCGGCACGGCCAGCGACGAGGCGTTCGGCTCCTGCTGACGTTCGTGCGAGCCGACTTCGACGGCTCGATGATCAAAGCGCTCAGAGACAAGGGCTGGCACTGTGCCGGTAAAACGGACCCCGGCCAAGCGGGAAATCGCCCCGATAAGCAGATCCGAGAGCAGCCAAAGTGGCGGTTTCTCTGCGAGGTCCCAGCTGAGTCCGACCGGGAACAGGCCTCACTCGGGAGGTGGTCCCCGTGACCACGAATGCCAGTCTCGATGAATTCGTAGCGGAGGCAGATTCGGACAGCCAGACAGATGACGATTCATCGGTCGTCGACCAGCTGTTGAAACCGGTATCGCCGTCGCTCGGACTGCAGCTCGTCCCCGGCAGGGGTGACCCAATATACCTCCAAAACACGGGGACCGAACGCTACCTGTTCCGAGATGACCACGAGCGATGGTTCATCCTCCAGCCCTCAGCCAAGAAATCGGTCGACAACTTCGTTCGCTGGGTGTATCTCCCCGAGGACAAGCCCACCGAGATCGCCCGAACAGCGATGGGCCAACGGACGGTTCTCGGCTACAGGTACGTTTCACGGAACGAGGCTCCCGAGCCGGTGGCGACGACGGTGACAGCGATGTTCGTCGCGGAGCGTTGGCCCGAGACGACCTACGAGTGTGGATCATGTGAGGCCCGATTCGACACGGCACGGGATCACGCGCTCCACTGCTGGGATGCACATCCCTGGGTGCCGAATCCGGAGCAGGTACGCCGACGATACTCCCCCGACGAGTAATCGGTGGAGTGCAGTCTGACTTCACCTTCGTTCAGACTGTTAACCAACGAGTATCTCACTCAAGCTGCTTCCGTTGGTTAACAACTGCGGCACCTCGGTTTTTCTCCCCCTGAAGGGGTGCGGGGCGGCCAGAAGTGGCCGTTCCGGGCCCGACATATGTCGCACAATATCAGTCCCAGCAGCAGCACTGCACGTGAGATAGACGCTGCGAAGCAAACCGACTACGTGGCGTTCCTGCATCGAGCTCCGTTCGCACTAGACGCCTTCACACTCGGCTTTCTCCCTGGCTTTCGCGAGGACTGTAGCTATCAGCAAACCCAATTTCAGGAGTTAGAGATTCCCGCCGGGATGCTCGATAACGATTTTCGACACCCAGACGTGGACAGATACGTTGACCGGTTTTTCGAACACGAGCCCCGAGTCGGCGTCATTGGGGACGCATACGAGCCCGACGACGTCGACGCCTACGTGGCCGCCGCTCGCGATATTCAGGCGAGCTATCCCAATGCAGAACTCGTCATCGTCCCCAAGTGCCGCGAGGTAATCGACATGATCCCAAATGACCTCGTCCTCGGCTACTCACGGGGGTACGCTGATCGATTGGCGCACGAGTTTTCCGAGCCGACTGACTGGCGTGGGGGGCGTGTCCATATTCTTGGTGGGAGTCCACCGAAACAATACGAGGTAATTCAGCAGCTGACTCAACCGACGCTCACGGACGATCCACCGGCTGACATCATCGGCCTCGACTGGAACGGCCTGCATCGCGGGGCGCAGTTCGGAGAGTTCTGGACAGCTGACGGCTGGGATGATAGTGGTCGCAACGCTGACCATCTCACCGTCCGAAAGACGGTTCGACATAGCCTCGGCCGTATTCGTGAATTCTGGCAGAACCACCGCGTTTGGCCCGAGTCGACACGGCTGGACGACAGTCGACACGTCGAGTACGAAGGGCCGACACCGACTGATCTCAAGAGTGCCACCTGTGCCGAGTGCGGAGCGAACGTCTGGCGAACCCGTCGCGGCCCCTTCGTCGCCGAGTACGACACAGGAGATTGCTGTGGATACTGCAGCTACGAGTGCTACTTCTCGCATCGCCATCGAAACAACCTTGAAGAGATCGCCGGCGAGCAGAGCGTCTACTTTCCGCCTGCGTGACGCCGTCGGAACCGATGGCACTATCGTCCTCGTTAGTCATCATTCTGCCTGGAATAGCTGATACGGGATTTTGCTTACTGGTTGATGTGTTGTTCCTGCTGTTCGAGCGTGTCTTCATGGTCATCGATAGCCTCGTCACGCGCCTCCATATCGCCAGCCTGGCGGGCCGACAGTTCCTGCAATCGATCCTCTTTCCCGTACAGGACGAGTGTATCCCCCGGTCTGGTCACTGTGTCCGGTTGCGGAGCACCGATATACGAGTTGTTTCGCTGGATGCCGAGCACCAACACCCCTTCAGCAGATAAGTCGAGTTCAGCTAGTGATTTATCGGCCAGCCAGTTACTCGCGTCGACGTCAACATCAGCCACACGATACTCGCGTTGCAACCCGAGCAACTCCGCATAATCTCTGACCTCCAACTCTGTCGTCCGACTCAGCGCCCACTCGATGAATGGGGTGACGAGACGGTTGAACCACCGACTCCGTGCGAATAGGATGATGACGCCAGCGCCACCGAGGATGTACGCCAGTGTGAGCAGATTGTCGCCACCACCTCCCGTGAACGAGAGAATAAGCGATGAAATTGCGCCGAGGATGCCAATACTGCCGAGTCGAATGAGTGCTTTCACCGTCCTTCGTCGGCCAACTGTCGCGACCGTCTGTTCAGCCTCCTCGGTCGTATAGCCCGCGCCGGAAAACGCCGACGTAGCCTGGAAGGACGCCACCTCCGGAGACAACCCTGTCATCTCCAACGCAATTGATCCAATCCGGACAATCAGCAAGGAGAGCGCGAAGATGACCAACAATGAGAGAATTGGATACGTGGCGACCATAGAAAGAGAACGATGGCCGTATCAGTAAACGTTGGTTCGTCCGGGAAGTACTCCGTCCTGACCATCGAGACACGGCGAAATCACTAAAACGGTGAAACGTAGGTAACACTCTGGCGCACGCGCTTTTTTCATGCCCTCCAGAGAGCGAGGGCTCGATTCATAGGGCCCTCCGAAAAGGTGATTTTCCGTGAGTCAACAAAAGCACGCAAACGAAGTTTCGATCGATGAGATTCCAGTCGATATTGCGAATACCCAATCAGGAAAAGTCGACCGCGCTGAGGTCCCAGAAGAGATCTGGTCAATTACTCAGGCGCTCGCGAGCCAACAGCCACCGACGAACCCGCTGGTCGTCCTGCAGAGTGCCCGCTGGTGGTACATCCACGGGAAGGGTGGGTCCGATCCGGTGTTCCAGTGGGCGATCGAGTGGACGCGTCATCTGGCGACAGACACCCCCAGCGACGTGAATCAGTTCGACGAGTTTCTTGACTACCTTGTTGCTGCTGACTTCGCGCAGGATCGACAGACACTTCGAGGGAAAGCAAACGACTGAGCTCACCCGATATGTCCGTAGATTCGGCTTGCTATTCGCCCAGATCGTCGGCAGTAACCAGTCCATCAGGCGTTTTCGTCGGCGTATAGCTTCGGTCCTCGCCCATTTGACCATCTTCAGAGAGTGAATTCTCGAAGTAGCTCCCGAACTCTGCCTCCATATCGGGAGCGAGGTCAGTAAGGCGGTCATGGGCTTTCTGATACGCTAGCTGGCTGGCTTCGTCATCAGACAGATCCTCTGGGGCATCTAGGTCCTTTGTCGAGTCCCACACGATCTGCCATCCGTCTCCCGTATAGTCGAGCGCGAGCAAGCCACGGCTCGGGAGGTTCACTAATATCTGAATCACGACCGGGCTGTCGTTCGTATAGTACCCACGCACAGCGACAACCTGCTCAAAGGTGTCATGCTCCGCCAGACTGTTGACAACCTCACCAGGGAGCGGTTGATCTGGAAGCGATTCGAGGACACCGGAGTCGTCAGTTTCGGTCATATGTCGGGACGTTACCCTTCCCAGTATTTAACTGTCAATCCCAACGCACGAGTCGCCCATCATCATCCCGAACGAGAGGTCCGAGTGGATCAGGCCGATCACTCGACAGGTACTCAGAAAATTCCTCCTGGAATCCACGTGGTGGCGACTCCCATAGCCCGATTGCGTATTCGATTAGTTCGTCCTCTGTTGCGTTATCGCGATCCGTATCTATTGTAACCCCATAGAACGCTGCATTCGCCATCTCACGCATTAGCAGGATCGGTCGCCAGCAATACATACAGTTGTGGTAGTCCGGGCCGACCAGAACGCCTCGTTCCTGGTGTTGTTGACAGACGGTGGTATCGAGTCGGCCGATATTTCGGAGGTCGATGTCGAACGGAGGTTTGTCCTCGACGGTCACAACGAAATACCCACCATAGATAGCCGAATCAGCCTTTGAGTCGTCACGGTACAGAAATGCCGAGTTGAGCATCCGCTCCTTGTACCGACCCGTATGGGTATGGCCACAGAAGTAGGCACGACCGGTGAAATGGTCGATCATTCCCGCCTCTTCCCAGTGAGTGACGAGTATTCCGTCGCTAGACACCGCTTCCGGGTCTTGAGTGAACTGTTGCCCGCCAACCGTGACGACGTCATCCGGGGGGATATGCGTCCCAACACTCAGATCGTATTCGAGGTCGCCGTAATAGTCTCGATTGCCATAGACGTAGAGGAGCCCGTTTTCAGCCCGGTCAGCGAGCGTTTCAAGGTAGGGCTCTACGGCTTGAAGCTGTTCAACACCGGCCTCCTCCCCTTCGTTGTGAGCATTTGTGAAGTCTCCTACGTGAATGATGAAGTCGAATCGTTCAGCTTCTGTTTCAGCGGCTACGCGCTTCAACGATTCAGTATTCCCGTGATTATCCCCCATCACAAGGAACCGTTGTGTCGTCATAGCATTCGATTTGATTCTTAAGTATATGACTGCGATGTTGTCAAACCACGCTCAACACTCCGTCAACTGCTATATCTCCGCCATCAATCGAATCCCCGCTAGCCAACCAGCTCGCTATTGAGCAGCCGTAGATGTGGTTTTTGGCCCCCGAGGGGTGCGGGGCGCTCATCCGTTCGTGAGCGTTGCCCGGACTCAAGCGACTATGTTATCGAGTGCCGATTCGCGGGTTGCCTTCGGTGACTCCGACACCCGCCACGATCAGATGCACAGTACCATCGAAGAGTGGATCGACGACCTCATCGACGGCGTCGACGACGCACAAGCCAGCTCGGAGTTCCAGGAGTGGCTCGGCGTTCAAAGTCGCTTCCACGACTACTCGCATCGCAACACACTGCTCATCAAACTTCAGTGCCCCGAGGCGACGAAGGTCGCCGGGTACAACACCTGGCGAAACGAGTTCGATCGGCACGTCCGGGAAGGCGAGCAGGCAATCTGGATTTGGGCCCCGATCATTACGAAGCAGTGCCCGGAGTGCGAGAATTCGCCGAGCTACCACGAGCAATGCGACTGTGAATACGACGAGACGCCACCCGAGGAGTGGTCGAAAGGGCTGGTCGGGTTCAAACCCACTGCGGTGTTCGACATCTCGCAGACCGAGGGAGAGCCGCTTCCCGAGCTGGAGACCGAGGCGACTGGCGACGCTGCCGATCTGGTGCCCGCACTCACAGAGGCCGCGGATGAACTCGGAGTGACCGTTAGAATCGTCGATGCCGACGAGTGGGAGCATGGCAGCGCGAAAGGCATCTGCACGCAGCGGAGTCTTCACGATCTCACGCCGGTCGTCGAAGCGAAAGCCCGCCCGAACCAAGCCGACCTCGCGGTCACGCTAATTCACGAGTACGCTCATGCACTGCTCCATTTCGACGTCGACGACGAAGACGAACGGTCGAAGCGCGAAGTTGAAGCGGAAGCCGTCGCGTATATCGTTGGCCGGTATTGCGGCCTTGACACGAGCGGTTCAGCGTTTTATCTCGCCGCGTGGCAGGATGACGAGCCAGAGTCAATCCAAGATCGGTTCGGACGGATTAGCAGCACCGCAGAGGAGATCATCGAAGTGATCGTCGGGTAGGTCGGTGTAGCGCGTCGATGAACAGCTCTCCACGTCGCCGTGAGTTTCTATTGCGCCGCAGTAAGGGTGGCGGCGCGCGTGATCGTGCGTCGACCGGGATAGAACGAATCCATGACTGAACAGTACCTCACGACGATTTTCGATGAAGCCCGCCAGACGATCGAGAGCCATCCGCAAGTCAGCTACGGAACCGAACAGCCACTCCACGAACACCTACGATTCGCGGTACTCCGGCTGCTGGAGAACGAGGCTGAAGACACCCATACGGGCGAATCGCGTGTTCCAGGGATCACAGTCGGCTACGGGAACGATGCAGCGATGTTCGATCACTGGAGAGACGAGGTTGAGTGGTGGACCGACATCGAACCGCAAGAGCACTGTACTCGGTTTCGCATCTTCTACGAGCAGTCAGACCAGGACGAGTTGCCGCGACAGGCGTTGGAGGTGATGACGGCGCTCGGCGCGTGGCGCGTCTGGGAGGGGCCAGCTGCAGTGTGTGGCTCCTACGATCACCGCGGTCGACGCGAAGCACACTTTCTCCTCCACTACAATCACCCGATCGAGGAGCACCTTGCTCGCCTCGTTGAACCTAACGACTCCGATCTCGCCCCGGACGGTGGATGGGTGGCAAGCAGAGACAACCAGAGTGCCATCCAACCGGAGACAGATACGGTCTCGGCAGAACCGTCAGCCGATGAACTCACACCGCGAACGCGGCGAGCATGCGACGAAGAGATGGACGTCTCACTCTTGAAGAAGGGCGGCGTGTACGAGGTTCATTCCGAGTCCGGGAATTTCTACGATGTCGATGTCGCCGCTGAGACGTGTACATGTCTCGACTGGCAGCTACGCGAACCTGAAGGGGGCTGTAAGCATATGCGCCGCGTCGATATCGAAATCGATGCAGGGCACGTCCCACGACCAGACGGACGCCTCCCTCGCACAGAATCGGAACAGCAGCCGAATTCGATACTGTAGGCTGTCAGCAGCCAGTTGGATTTAATCTTATTCTTAACATTAAGATTATGGCTAGACCGAAGCCTCGGGGAGCTAGCTAACGCAACTCTCGTCTACGGTGAATTCTGCGGTCATAAGAACCGACTCAAGATGCTCGGGTTCCTCAACACACTCCAACTCGCCAATCCATCGATCGGGGAGTGCATTTGATCCGAATCGAGCTCCCGCGATAGCTCCCGTAACTGCACCGACGGTATCGGTGTCATCTCCCATATTTACAGCAGAGACGATGGCATCCTCCGCCGTGTCCGCAGTAAGTCCGTGATACAGCGATGTTTGCAGCGTATCGACCACGTAGCCGCTTGCACGGAGGGTGTCAGGATTGGTTTCGTCCGGAACCGATCGTAACGCTGTGAGGAGTTCCTCGGGAGCATCGGCCTCGATATGATCGAGAGCGTCTCTGAGAGGGGTTGGTCGCTGGGCAAGTAACCCTGCCAAAGTAAGATTGAGCACGACACAGCCATACGTGCAGCGCGGATCCGCGTGCGTGATTGCTGAAGACGTCGCACTCACACGTACGAGGTCACTCCACTCGTCCCGAAACGCGATCGAATACGGCGCACAGCGCATTACGCTCCCATTCCCAGCATTGCTCCCTTCGGCACGGGACTCCCACACCTGCTGGCCAGCATCACGCCAGGATGCTCCGAGTTTGATTTTCTGGATGGCATCGCTGGTCATCAGGCCAATGTCGAACGGACCACTGTCGTACCAGGCGACAAAGCGCTCAGCGATATCGTCCGGCCTGAACGCGTGATGCTCGGCAAGGCTTCGGGCAACACAGAGCGCCATTTCGGTATCGTCAGTAATGGTCCCTGCAGGCTGATTGTGCGTTCCATGGCCCAGCATCTCTGTAACCGTTCCGTGGGTCTGCGAGATCTGTTTTGAGGAACGGAATTCGATGGGCCGTCCGAGGGCGTCGCCACAAGCAAGTCCAAGAAGAACACCGGCTTCAGCATCTGTTGACGACATATCCCCTTCTTTGAGAGTCGGTGATAAAACTATTAATTAGTGACAGCAGTGGTATCAGCAGTCGCTATGGAGAATACGTATGCTGATATTCGAAAAAAGCAGCATCTCGATATTACAGTCAAGGTTGTGACGTGCAGACCGGGTTCAGGTTCTCGACGCGCCTTCGAGATGACTGTTGAGGACGTTGACGGGACTTCATTTTCATTTACAGTATGGGCGAAAAGTCCGAATGGACGGGACTACCCGTGGCAGGAAGGGCATTGGTATCGACTTCACTCTGCATACGGGGAGGTGTGGCCAGCTGGCCGAGAGCTGCATGGGACGGGCAAACTCGAGATCGAACACAAAGGCGTTCGCCCGACCGACCGCCGTGCGAAGCTTCTCTACCTGACTGATACCCATCTGGGAAAGCAAACAGGCGGTCACAAGAACAATTCCTGGAAATTAGACACCGTCGCTGGATTCAACGCTGCGATTGACCTCGCGATCGAGCGGGATGTCGATGCCGTTGTTCACACTGGCGACGTCTTCCATAACGATACCACGAACGGGATTCCGGATTCGATCGAAGAAGCATGCCATGATGGTCTCACTGAGCTGGCGAACGCCGATATTCCGTTTTACTTCATCTACGGCAACCATGCGCGGAAAAAGGGGAAAGTCTGTCTCGAACAGTTCTGTGACGCAGGATTGGCTACGCATCTTCGCTCCCGCCCCATTGTGATCGGTGATGCCGTCGCACTCTATGGAGTCGACTATCAGAAATCGTGGGACCACGGTCAGCTAGGCTTTGAGCGTCCACCAAGTGGGGTCGCGACTCTCCTCTGTATGCACCAGTCGGTCGCACCGCTTACTGGGAGCCCGAACCCCGATTGCCACTTACAGGAAGTACTCGAAGAGAGTACGATTTCGATTGACGGACTTGCTCTCGGCCATCTTCATACGAACGCTGAGAAAACCCTGAATGGCTGCTCTGCGTTTTGTGGTGGGGCGACAGAACGACTAACCAGCGACCTGGAGCCAAGCGTAGAAACCATCACTGTCGAGAAGGGAGAGATCCGCCGTAAACGCCATGTCTTGTAACCTCCAACGTGAAGATTAATCTTAAGAATAAGATTAATTTTCCTCAAGACCGGGGTTGCCACTGAATCCTCGAGGAAGATTGAGTTCTCTCCTTAGAGTGTCGACCACCCATTGTTTTATCAATTCAATTACAACCAATCGAATAAGGGCCGCTTTCAGCGAAGACATCGCTGAGCGAGCAACCGACCTACAGCAACTCGCTATCACTAATCCTTCAGAAGTTCCTCTCGACGAATTGCACGAGATTATTTCGACACCGACCGTCTCGCCCAACACACATGGTGCTGCCATCGTCGCTCTACTCAATGTCGCCCGTGCCCGTGATGACGGTGGGCCAGCATTTGTCGATGACCTAGATCGCTTACTCAATCGACCATCCCTCAACGACGCGCTCGTTCTTCGCTGTCTCCGTCAGCTATAGTAGGCACTAGAAGTAGTTGCTCACATTAGGAACAGAGAGTTTATCGAGAGCGGTGTCGATCGCTGTTGTTAGCTCATCGAGCGAGTCAAAGAAGCGGTTGCTAAGAGCCTTTTGCAGCTGTCTCCAGCATTCTTCGACCGGATTCAACTCCGGTGAATACGAGGGTAGCGTTACGAAGGCGAGGTCGTCACGGGCCGCCAGGTCCGTGACGGCCGACGCCTGGAAATACGGCGCTCCGTCCAGTACCACGAGCAAGTCATCTTCAAATTCTTTACATAGTGCTAAAATGAAATGTTTCGCGTGTTCAGCGGTGACGTACTCTTCGAATCGTGAGAAGAAGCGATCACCGTCCTCGGTGATCGCGCCCAGCAGACACGTCCAGTCGCGTTGGCCAGAGAGTTCGACGGAGGGCCGCGTGCCGCGCGGAAACCACGCGGCACGCGGCTCGACTTGCACGGATTTCTTGGTTTGGTCGATACAAACTACGGTGGCGTCCATCTCCCGCCGCTTTTTTTGAGTTCTTCGTAGAACGCTTCTTGCTCGGTTTCATTAGCTTCGGCGGCTTTCCGGCGTGGTTTCTGATAGCTCAATCCCGCTTCTTTCAGCAACCGCCGACAACTCGGGATTGAATACTCGACGCCGTATGTTTCCTCGAGAAACTCTTGGGCCAGCGCCGGCGTCCACGCCGGCGCGTCGAGCCCGACTTCTTCAGGTGGTTCGTGGACGGTTTCTTGAAATTTGTTTTGCTGTGTTTCTGAAAGCTTTCGCTTCCTCCCAGTTCGTTTATCATCAGAAACGGCTTGCTCAAGCGACTCGTCGGTGTCGAGTCGCTTGAGCCAGCTGTAGATCGTCCGCCGCTGAACACCGTACCACTGGGCTAGCTCGGTCTGCGTGACACCGTTTTTGTACGCGATAGCCGCTAAGAGCCGTTGTGTCGGCTTCTTTCCGTCCACGTTGTCGAGAGCGTCTTGCAGTTCCTCGACGGAAACCTCGTCGAGATGGTTCACTATCTCTTGCAAGAGTTCTCGAGTAAAAAGTTCTAACGATTACTATAGAATCAGATAGATGACGGACGTATAGAGTCCGGGGAAGTAGCCGAACTCACCGGTTGCGAGAACTGGGTAAATAGGATGCAGAATTCCATTTCCGATGACTCCCATGAGCGTGAAGAACCAGACGATGAGCATAGGGCCCTTGATACCACGGTAGATGGCGACCGCACCGAGAGCGAACGCAGCATACGAGACCATGTTGATCTGAACGAACGTGGAGAGTTCGAACGGTGCCGCGTTGAATACCTCGACTGGCCAGCGGGTGTAGAACTCAGTCGTGAACTCTTCGGCAAAGTGTAAGAACTGGACACCAAACGCTATCAAGTACACTGGAAGCACACGACTCGGTTCAGGCATTTGTTGAAAGCTCGTTAATAGATAACACACATACGCGAGTACGATTGCGGGGACAAACGTAACAATCAGTGACAATCCCGGTGAGAGATAGGTGAACACCGCAACCAAAATCAGTGTCATCGCTCCCGGGAGAATCGCTTCTTGAGTACGCAACGCTGAGACCAAACTCTCGGACTCGTTGATTCGAACGCCCATCTCAGATCCCTCCGCTCGTATTGCTGATTACAGAGTCAGCGAACACTGCACTCATCAATCGTTCCATCCGCAACTGGTGCCAAACGAGGCTTTGTCTTCTCATGAGCAAATTATTGTTCGACTCGAATTTGCAAGTCAACGTTGCCTCGCTAAGAAAGGCTCATTTATATACTTACAGCAATAGAGTTATTACCATGAAGTCGGTTACGCTGGAAATCACAGTCGAAGGCGGATTTCATCCGGCGAATCAGTTACTCGCAGCGGACCCGTCGATAATCCGTGAGTCACTTCACTACGTTACCATTCTCGAAGATGGGACGATTGTTCTCCTCTACCATCTTCGAGGGGACCTCGACAAAGTAAGAACGTATCTCACGGACCACGAAGAGGTCATCTCCTGTGATGTGCCAGAGAGCGAAGATGGACTCGTGTATATCCACGGTCGCCCAATCGAGCCGATTCGTAAATTTTTCTCTCTTGCCCGGACGCATGGAATCGTGTTTGAGACACCGATAACGCATACTGATAGGGGACTCAGGATCACTCTAAGTGGAGAAGAACAAACGCTTCAGCGTGTTATCTCGGAAATTCCGTCAGATATTGAACTAACCCTCCTCAGAAAGGGAGAGCGCAAGCCAAGAGAGAGTGATATTATCTCGCTACTGACTGAGCGGCAGATGGAGGTACTCACTGTTGCAGTTGAGGAGGGATACTACAAGACTCCAAGAGGAACGACCCACGAGAAGATCGCTACTCAGATCGGTGTCGCAACCACGACTGTGAGCGAGCACCTCCGGAAAATCGAACACCGTGTATTCTCTACACTTGTCAGATGATTTTATTATAGAAGGTTCCACTGACCAAGTCAGCCACTCAAGGAACGTACAAGCTCGAGGAACTAATTAGGGTCTCTTGCTGTCTATGCATACGTCAGAGAGAACTCCCGGCAAAACCTCGCTCAGGTACTGGCGGTCCGGGTATCAAACTGAGTCCGATACTGGTGCACGAGCAGAAAGATGAGCGGCGTCCCAGTGACGGTTGGCCATAGCCAACTGACCACCGACGGCAGGAACGTGAAATTGACTGACTAAAAGGCGGTCACTGTCGCGATATACCCGCCTGTCATCCGCGAAAGATGACCGTAGAACCACGCACGAGGGTCAGACACCCCCTGCCTAAACTGCTGGATGCCGTTGCTACCCAACCCGAGGGCGATACCGCTGAACACGAACATGACCGTCCCGAACCCCGACCCAGACAAGAGCTGAGTTACCCCAAACCCACTCAGTCCGACACCAGCGCCAACGAGTAGCACTGTCGCTGCCCAGTCGACGAAAGCAGGCCTATCTGTCACCCGCTTGCGAGAGAGGACGCGGTACCCCGAGAAGACAAAATAGAAAACGAACACCGCAACGAGCGCGAGGAACTGCCTGAACGGGTTCGGATCAAAAACGGACAACGCGAGTACCGAGGCTGAAACGAACGCCATCGAGCCGACGCGTCCACAACTCGTGGGGTGGTAGCCGTGAAAGATTTTGCAAGTAATTCACAAGACTACGCAAGGATAACGTCCAACAATCGCACCAATCGTTCAACGGACGAACGCCGTTCGAGGTTGTCAACAACTATATATTTACGTCAAGGAACAGTTTTATTTCGAGCCTATTACAATATGGAATCAAGGCTATTTGTCATCGACTTTAGGAGTGGCTCTCTCGGCTGCGACCTGCTTCGACGTCGCCTCAGGCGGGTCGTGAGCGCGGTCAACCATGAAAACCCGAGCACGTCCGACAGCCACCCTCGTGTCTCTCGTATCGGCCGCTCACTCGGTGAACCGTGGTTACCGGCTGATGCTACCCCCGGACTGCTCGCAGACGCGCTCGACCTCGGCGGGAGTGATGACGGCTAAGTCACCGTCTAGCGTTCGCTTGAGGGCCGCCGTCGCAGCACCCGTTTCGAGCGCGTCGGGGACGGGTTCACCGCGAATCCGTGAGGCGAGATAGCCGCCGACGAAGGCGTCGCCCGTACCTATCGGGTCGACTGTCTCGGTTTCGAACGCACCCTGCTCGTACGTCTCGCCGTCGGTGCGGGCGAGTGCGCCCTCGTCGCCGCGAGTGACGAGCACCGTCTCGAAGCCGAATTCCGCTTCGAGTGACGCCGCAATCGCGGCCGCGTCGCCGTCGCGTCCGAGGACGGTTCGGGCGTCGCGCGCCGCGACGACGAGCACGTCGACGAGCGGGAAGAGCGGTTCGAGCGTCTCGCGTGCCGCTTCGGGACTCCACAGCTTCGACCGATAGTTCAGGTCGAACGCGGTGGTCGCTCCCGCGCTCCGCGCGGCGTCGAGAAGAGAGCGCGTCGTCGCTTCCAACTGGTCGGACAGCGCGGGCGTGATGCCGCTCGTGTAGTAGTAGGTGACGTCTTCGAGGAGGTGCGTCGGGAGTTCGCTGGGCGTCGCAGTCGTCACCGCGGCGTCCGCCCGGTCGTAGATGACCGACGTGCCACGCGGTTCGCCGCCGTGTTCGAGGTAGTACGTTCCCTGCCGGTGGTCGTCGCTCCAGACGACTGCGGGTTCGACGCCGTGTCGACGCACGTCGGTCGCGACCCGGCGGCCGAGCGCTGAGTCGGGGAGTTTCGACAGCCACGCGGCGTCGGCTCCGAGCCTACTGGCCGCGATGGCGACGTTCGACTCCGCCCCGGCGGTGCTGAACCACACCGTGTCGCTCGTCTCTAAGCGGCCTCCTCTCGGAGGAGACAGGCGAACCATCGTCTCGCCGAACGTTACCAGTTCAGGCGTCACAGTATCCACTCTCTCGGGTCGGGTCTTGCATACTCGAACGTCGCAGAGTCGCGGCATAAGGACTCCGCTCTCGACGATGTTTGCTCGCGCCAGTCGCGGACCCCGAAGGTTAAGCACTGGGTCGTCCTGCTACGGGTATGGTCGCTTCCACCGCCCAGCGAATCGCAGAGTCGGGTCTCGTCGCAATCATCCGCGGGACCGACCCCGAGACGGCAATCGAGACAGTCGACGCGCTCCGTCGCGGCGGGGTTTCGACGGTCGAGATAACCGCGAACACCGAGGGCGTCCTCGACATGATTCGAGACGTGTCTGAATCGTTCGCGGCTGACGAGGTCACCGTCGGCGCGGGGACCGTTCTCGACGCGGCAACGGCGCGGGAGACGACTCTCGCCGGCGCGGAGTTCATCGTCACGCCGTCGTTCGACGAGGGCGTCGTCGAAACCGCGAATCGCTACGGCGTGCCCTCGCTCGTCGGCATCGCCACGCCGACCGAAGCCGTCAACGCCTTGGAAGCCGGTGCCGACATGGTGAAGGTCTTTCCTGCGGGCACGCTCGGACCGGGGTTCGTCTCGGCGCTCGGCGGCCCCCTCGGCCACATCCCGACCGTTCCGACCGGCGGGGTCGGACTGGACAACGTCGGCGAGTTCTTCGACGCGGGCGCGACGGCCGTCGGCGTCGGGAGTTCCATCGTCGACACCGAAGCCATCGCTCGCGGCGAGTTCGACGTCATCGAAGCGAACGCCCGCGCGTTCAGAGAGGCTGTCGAGGCCGCCCGGACCGAGTGAGGTCGGCCGACTCCGATGGCCGCGACGGCCGGGCCGTCGAGCGTTCTGAACTGCACGAAACGAAAGCTGAACCCAACGGTCCACACCGTTTCGGGACCGCGGGGAAGGTAGCGTCGTCACTCCCGACGCGGTGTTGCGCCGTCGGCTTCCGCTCTCACCTACAGTCGGG